>Ga0209700_109280_pt1 | contig 11601 bp, 4 predicted proteins | sample SiratroredBW_FD_187528 | JGI IMG/M metagenome (GOLD analysis project Ga0209700, IMG submission 187528) | Root nodule microbial communities of legume samples collected from California, USA - Siratro red BW (SPAdes) (version 2) | ecosystem: Host-associated > Plants > Roots > Nodule | place: USA...
GAATTTCCAAAACAATCGATTGAATGTGACAGTTATTTCTGTTACAACAGAAATACAGTTATGACTGTTACAACTGAAAACTTTGACTGGGTCAAACTAACGGTCAAATTCAATCGATTGAATGGTTAGTTCAATTAATTGAATTTTGACAGCTAAGCAGTTTGTTAAAACTGATTTTGGTTATTTAAAGGAATGAGAATCATCACTTTCGGAATTATCAAAACAAGCACTTTCGAAAAGCATTCCTTGAGTTTTACTAAGAGAGATATTGCCCCTTTTGTGCGATCATCATTCTTTCAAAGCTTTTCAAATCAAGAAACCTCCAAGAACGTGAATCTTTGAAGCATCCTTGAAGGGAGGTTCTTGCTACTTTGGTTCTGGACCAAAGCTAAGTCTTCTGCACCTAATCCTCATTCTGTGTAATCTATTTTGTGTAGAAGCATTCTGTTATCTTCTCTGATTCTGTTTAACTGCAATCTGTTTGCTGTTTTCAATTACTGGGTTTGTAATTGAGTGGGTGCAGTGGGTTCTGCACTGGTCTCGCATTTGTTGAAGGGTTCAGTAGAAGGTGAGTGCTGCTGGGAGCAGTGTTGCTTGCGGACTGCAAGTGTTGTGGTGCAGTGGGTTTCTGCACTGGTTACACACAAGCTGAGGGGTTTAGTGAGGTGTGGGTTTACTGCTGGAGGCAGTTTGTAACTTGCTGGGAGCAAGGGTTGTAAACTGATCTTGTGATCTGTTTTAGTGGAAATCTTTGCTAGTTTGCAAAGGACTGGACGTAGCCCTTGTGGAAGGGTGAACCAGGATAAAAATTCTGTGTTCTTGCTTTTCTCCCTACTCTTCTTGATTGCCTTTATTCACTGCTGCCATCTTTAAAATTAACTGGATTAAAATCAGTTCATACTGTTAATCATACTCTGAACATCTGTTTGCATAATCAACTGTGATTCTGGATTGTGTGTAATATACTGGATTGTGTTTAAACATATTAAATCTGGGTTAGCACAATCTTGCACTGTAAACTGATTTCTGGGTTTATTTGATTTTTGGGTTTAACTGAATTCTGGGTTTAACTCTGATATATTCCGCTGTGCTCAATCGATTGTTTACCTGACAGTTCAGAATTACACAACTCAATCGATTGAATAAAGAATTTTCATTCTCTACTTCAAGAATAATTTAGATTTGCGAAAAGTTTTCTAAGTTCAATTCACCCCCCCCCCTCTTGAACTCAGTCTAAACCTTATTTTACAGTTTGTTTGATTTACTGCTCTTGGTATACTTTGCATTTTCTTCTGAAATTTTTACCACATAAACCTCAAGATGTATATGAAATTTTGGTGCTGGTTTTAATTCAATTTGAATTTTGGTATGGTTGTAGTAATTTTTTCAAAATCGGCACTCAAATTATGTTGTCCACTTTTTTTTTCAGTCACATTTTCCTTGCATCAGGCTTTTGAAATATTTATGTAAATTTTTCCTTTTCTAATGGATGCACCTTTTTAGTATGTTGTATTTAACTCGTCAAATGGTTCAAATTCAAAATTTGAGTCTCAAATTCACCGTATCCAATTTTTGATAAATCAAACTAGCCACTCAGTTTTTGAAGAACACTTGATGTTTGCAATTTGAAAGAAACCTAAAGAAATTCAAACAAGAGATGATGAACTACTAGACATGATAAAAATTCTTCAATAACTCATCAATCATCTAATAAAAAGCATAAGAACTCAAATTCAAAATTAAAAATGCACCAAAACAGTTCATACAATGACACAATCCAAACAGCTTACCACAATTGGCTAGTAAAGCAAGAAAATGAAATTGAAACCAAGTACTACTTGAATTTTGTGACTTGTATAGAATTACAAAATTTATAACAACTTGAATATGGATTTAAAAACAAAATTAAGACATAAACCAATCTATTTTACCAAATTAAAATGAACAAAAACTCAAGAAAATTAAAAGCACAGAGCACAAACTCAAGAACACCTAATGAACATGAATTTAGATGGTTCAAGAAGATAGAATGCAATTGATCCAATTAAATGGAGATACAAAGCATATAAATGGTGACAAACATTCAAGACATGAAAATTGAATTACGAACAAGTCAGAATTTGAAAAATACAGCAAAGAACTTAGCTCTTGAAGACCAAAAGCTCTTGATACCATATGATAGCCTCCATGGCTATGGTTGTACTTCTTTGATGGAATATGTGAATGGATGAAGGAGTGGCAGCTGAATGGAGCAGCTCAAGGCATGGAAGACAAGGTATTTCAATGGAGGAAAATGATCTATAAATGGAGAGGAAGAGCAGATAGGTTAGGCCAACTCTTCAAAGGTTCTAGGCTATGCAAGATGTGCTAACCTAGAGAGAAGCTCAAACAAGTGAGTTGGAAAATTTTCAGCACTTCACTAACTTCGTTGAATCAAATTTTCAAGGGCTGAATACATCATTATATAAGCTTCCAAGTCAACCTACTTGGAGCCAAAAATGAGTGGAAAAATTCAAATTTAAAATCCTAGATGCAGAGCAACCAATGACCAAATGACACTTGTCTCAAGATCAATGGGTGGGGAGGCAATGGTGGAGATGAAGCCATGTGGAGTGTCATGCCTAATGCATTAAGGATATGCACAAAATGTGAGGGTTAGACGTTTCATTCTTGGTCTTGCTTGCTCTTGATGCCCTAAGTTGCCTAGGGTTTCAATTGGGCTTAAATGAAGCCCAATTTGAAGCTCTATGTGACTCTGTGCATTATTTTTGCGCTTACTGTGGGCCAAAATATAAAGTCCAAATGAAAAATACAGAGGCCCAATACATGGCCCAAAAAGGAAAATTAAACTATACTACTATTTATAGACAAATCAATGGCCCAAGTTGATAAGAGCTTTACTTTGTCAGGTTCAACTGAGTTCCACTTTTCTTAGATTCTTTTGGTCGTTGCCCTTGTGGTTGGGCCTTTATTAAGGGTTCTTCTATCAATTTCTATATATATCATTTGATCTTGATTATTATATCATTTGTAGTTATACTAATGAGTCTGACTACTTGCACCGTCTATGTTTATATCAGTGAGTTTGACTGATTGTATAAATTATGCCATATTTGTATCATTAGTGTTATACAATTTATTATCTAATAATTATTCTCACTTCCTGTATTTTTCGTGTGTCCTAGTTGTCTTTTTATAAAATGATAGAGAAAATTTAAGCATATATATATGGCACCTCAATATGTTGGACAATTCTTTGTGGTGATAAATGTTACATCTCAAGACTTTAGTGGAATGCGGATATACAAAATAATATAGTGACATTTAGAGGACAAGATCATCTTCGTTAACCTTACCAAATGAACCATGAATATCCACATTATCGGTTTTATTGCTATTAATTTTACTATCCCAACAACCATGATGTATGTGAATCTCTATTTTACACCATAACAGTGAATTTAATTTTATAAAAAGGATATGTTTAAGACAAATGAATTTTGTAGATGTGTGTGTTCGTGCGTGTGAATATAAATAATTTACTTTGTACGTGAAATTATAAATTGTAGTTAATGGTAAATGATAGAATCATGAAGAGAATTATGTGTAATCAGAAGCTAGTTCCTATCGTTTGACGAAAGAAATTCATCTATTTGAAAATTTGAATCGTTTATCACAATAAATTAGTTTAATTCATGAAATTATATGTTGGATATATCTGAGAAAGGACAAGAAAGAACTCTAGTTAGATAGGGTATAGATGACAATATTAAAGTATAAATTAAATTCATAGTATATTCTAATTTTGTCTAAAAGGTTCTAATGCCCAAAATTGTAATAAGAATTTGAATATATGAAATGGTGACTTTTCGATTAATGCATAAGGAGAGAAATTTGAGAAAATTGACAGAAATAATTAAAGAAATCAATTAAGGAAGAAATTTGAAAAAAAAAATTGAACCAATCATCTATAAAAGAAACTCAAATAAGACTATCCATCAGATGAATAAGCCTTAGAGTGTTTTCGCTTTAGATCTGATGATTAATTGAAAAATTATGAATTATTTATAATATGTGTGTGTTTGTGTGTTTTGATGTGACAGTACCATGTTTTTATAGGGTCTAGAATATGGCTTTCATTGTTCTGATTTTTCCTTTCCGTCGAAAAACTCTCCACCATGTGATCTAAATTCCTTATTGTTACCACTTTCTAACCTCTCCACGTTGGCCCTTTTCAACTTGTGCCTTAAACTATGCTCAAACTTTCTAAATCTCTTAGCCTCAAAGGTAGCATGGATGTAGAATCTAGTTAGGTGTTCAAACTGTTGGATCAAGCACTTACTACTAAACCAAAAGTTATAGTTGATAGTCGTGACTTTCTGCTTAAGAGTGTAGCAACCCAAGCACCACAATTAGATTTTGACTAGACCCACCTGACCTCGTCACAAGAAGATTGTTGTCACTTGAAACATCCCTCTCAACAATTATCGGACTAGTAATTGAACTTTTCGATTATGATTCGACCGACCTAGCTTACGCCATGGGATAATTATGCAACCTGCAACAATCTTCCCCTTGCCCCATTGGGAATCGAATTTGTGATATTGGCTCTGATGTCAATTTTTCGATCAATAGCTTACCACTAGGCCAAAAGCTACAGTAGATAATCAGGGTGCAACTCTTTTTATTTAAGAACATAGCAGCTCAAACGCACTAACCCACCTAGCCTCGATCATGGGACAATTGATGCCACTTGCAAAGATAGTGGCATAAGCATTCATTGGCATGTTCCCTTGCTCTAATATCAAGAATTTAACTTCCTTTGCATACTTGGCATTATCCCGAAAATATTTCTCCAGAAATCTCAACTTAAAACTCTCCCAGTCAATTACTTCCTCTTTGGCGTCAATCATTACCTGAGTACCCATCCACCAAAAATCATACTCTCATGCTAGTAGATATGCAGCGAAAGACAACTTTGTGTCTTCTAGACAAGAGGTTTCCTTAAAAATCTTCTCCAACTCTCTGTCCACTATTCTACTTTGTGTCTCATAAATTCAGCTAATCCCATCTAGTTCTGATGATGGCTCGAGGAAGCAGAGCACAATGTAACTGCTCTAACTGTCTCCCACTAATGCATAGTCGCCTGATGATTATGAACCATGGCCATAATTTGTTGTTGAATGGTATGATCCATCATCTTGATAGTGCTACTTAAGAAACAAGTTTGGAAATCCTATACAACATAAGAAACAAATTTCGAAATCCAACTCATAAAATTTGTTTCAAAACCTATAGATAATTCTACTATCACATCAACTAACTACACAAACAATCACATACAACCAAGACATAGTAAACCCACTCCCGTCAAGTCTAACCTAGGAAAATAACTACTTTCATGTCAAAATGTAACACCCCCATAAAATTATATATCTAATTTATGCATTTACATCATTTAATGTTCAAAACATTTATTTCCCTCTTCATAGCCATTTCTATATGTTATCTAAACAAACAAAACATCCATAAACTAAACACATAAAATATATCTCATGTACCAGCTCACTTTTGTTACATCCTTTGTTCACAGGTAAAATATGATCATCATAGACAAATCAAAATAGAAAACAGACAAAAGGTACGTTACCAATTTAAAAGTTTTCATAACACAAAATAAATAAAATTTCTTAATAAATCAACTATAAATCATATTTCAATACCACATTCATACCAATAGAAATTTTTCAATCATACATATTAACTCTATTGTCCATTTATCTCATGTCACAATCATCGCTTACCACATGCTACCTACAATCACACTCACATCCCATCAGACTCAACAAATATATACTTGTGCGTTAGACTCTAGAAATTCTACACTCATCAAATTATCGCCCTCCTTGACTCTTACAAAGGTAAGGAAATTTATCCATCGTGTAATAAGGTAAACTTTTATGACTTACAGTACCTAGTTTTATTTTAAATCACAAGCTAAGTCATAAAAATATTCATCGAAACTCACTACATAATGTAATTTTTTATGTGGGCTTAGTAAACAATAGAGTCCACACAATTGTTTTATATGCATCAAGAATTCAATACATTTTACTATTACACAACTTATAATATTATCTCCTTAGTAAATACTATGTTAACATCACATTATTAACCATCAATTTACATCAACTCATCTTTTACAATTCAAAATTCACATCTCAATTTATTTATATAATCACAAATAATTCCATATACAAGTCACTATTTTTTTGGAATTATATATTAAACATACTCATTTAATCAACAAAACATATTTTTAGAACTAAAGTGGAGTTTTTTTTCAATATTTGTTCATTGAAATTTAGGAAGTAAGCACTAAATTTTCTCAAACTTCATGGAGCAAAAATTTAATTTGTTCACAAGTTTTTCTTAAAATTTTTAGATTTGCCACAGAAGATATTTCGCTAAGGGAAATTAAATTTGCTTAGTGAAATTCTGAAGTAAAACCCACTTCCTTTCTACCTAAAAATTAGTGGATATTTTCAAATCTGCTAAGCGGGTTAAGAAAAAAAACTAAGTTCTATAAAGTCACAAATTAATCTAACAACTCAATTTGGCACCTTTAACTATATAATAATTTACAATGCATCTATGCACCTAATTTAACTGTCAAATATCAAACAATAGCCTATATAACTCCATGTGACCATTTCGTACCATACTAAAAAAACTTTCATAAAATTTCTTCTTTATTTAACTTAATCAAATTCAATTTAGGTAAATTCATTTCAATTTAAATAAGTTACACCAAAACATCATATACAATCATTTTATTAAATTTTTCAAATCGAAACTAAGTCAATATAATCATAATAAAATCAAACATATTTTATAAATTTTCAAAACTAAATCCAAATTGTAACACAAACTAAATAATCTTTCATCCATCAAGAATATAACCACAATTGTTCCATCCTTCCAAATAACTCTCATAATATCAAATAACTTTCATAAAATATTTTATGTTACGAGAGCAAATTCTATTGAGATTAGGTGAAAATTAAGGAGAGGAGCAAAGACTGGAAGCTAGAATAGAGAGAGAAAAGCAGAGGTAGATCATAAGTAACTTCTGGCTTGAGCGAGGAATATAATAAAACTCACTTAAAGAATATTCCAGTGTAGCCCTAATTTGAAGAAGTGAAAGTTGCAGTGGGGAATCCAAATAAATTCTACTTAATAACGGCCGCATATGTTGACCTAAGGAATGGAAAAAAAAGTTATAAAAAGCCTAATCTAGGTCAAAGGAAGGATCTCTCTCTGACGGTTGCCGCTTTGAAGGAGACAATTGCTCTTTTCTTTCATCTTTGTATCTTCCATGGCTATCATGAGTAGCTAACTTCTTTATTATTGGGATTGAATGTAGTTTGTCAACTTTCAATTTCAATACACTCTTGACATTACGTGATATCATTGACTTGACATTACTGACTCTTAGAATTCAAGACCAAATTACTCATTGCAGGTAAAGTTCAGGAATGAAATTATAGTCTTAACGACTATTTACAGCAACTGCGTTTAATGTTGATTAACATATTCAAGTAAATGGCGACAGAGTTTGGTATTTTAGTATTTTAATTTATGAATTTCAAATGTTAGAAAAATCAGGTTGAATGAATTTTATTTGCACAGAACAGTACTTGAGGAAGATGATATTAATTGTAAATGATCGAGAGTGTATAAGAAGGAGATTAAGTAATTCAATTCCAAGATCTTCATTAATATATATTTCATCTAGGCATTTGTTCATTGTTTTGTTTTAAGAATCTGTTATTCACTTGAATTCAATATAATTTCATTATTTTAATTGTGATTCACTATAATTTGGTACAATTTCAATTATCAATCATAATATTGTTCCTTGCGGATACGATACTCATCCTCATCATACTTATTTTCTATATTACTTAAGTACTCAGTACTCAGTACACTTGTTGAACAAGAAATTAACACTATATAATATTGTTAAATAAAATATAATTAATGTGATCAAGTGAGAACCAAGTTTTAAAATATTCTATCTCTATCAAGAAAATTAATTAACTTACTTAACAATAAGTTATTCTAGTAAACTCTAAAAAGTTTTATTTAATATAAAAAGCTCAAAATTTTCTCACAAAAAATCCTAAACATCAAACCATTAATATTACTATACTCTAAACTAGCAAAGAATCATTTTTGTCCACCAAAATTGCAATCACATCTATCTAAGCATACACATCATCCAAGAAAAAAATTTAAAAAAATATATTCTAAACGAAATTCTAATCAATAGATATTTTCTAAACGAAATTCAAATAGATATCTTCTATTATTTGTTAGGTATAATATGATTTGTTTGCATCTTAAATAAGATGTAAAACCAATTAGAGAGAAAATAAATTATATAAAAATAATAATTTTTGTGAAATGAAATTAAAATAACTATATCTTTTTTATTTATAATTTTTTAACATAACTAATAAAATATTTATATTTCATCATATTAATATCACTTCTTATCTTAAATATAATTTAATATTTTTTTCTTTACGCGTACAAAAGGACAAGTATGATTATGAAAATTACATTTATCTCCTTCACGTCAATGTAGGTATTAGGTACCTTACACATTCTCATTTTATTCTTATTTGTATTCTTTTTTTTCTTTTCTTTAAATCTAATATTTACTTCAATTTTTTATATTACAATTTTTCTTTTAAGTAGAACTCTACTTGAGATTAAAAAAAAAAATATGGGTTATTTCCCTTTTTGTCTTAGGAGACTTTCAAACTTGTGAATAGATTTTTCTTATTTCTAATAAAATCATGCAAATTAACCTTGTAATTGTAAATTATTTTCTACATATGTTAAAAGGAATTAATGTGCCACTATTTTAAAAATTAGAACAGCCAGTATCAGTCCAACAAATTCAATTTTGGTAGAAAACCAAGAAACATAGACAGAAAGTTAGTATTTTCAGACCTTTTATTAGTTATTTATTTTTTAATATATAATTAAAAGTATAACCACAATTAAATAATTATACCTAAATTTATGGTTAACACATTTGGGAGAAACTAAAATTTTAATCCAACTCCCCCTATCAAAATGGGTTTCACATCAGTTCAATTATACAAAATTTTGTTTTGAAAAAACAAATACAGAATTTTGTCTAAATATTTACATATATTTATCACTAGAAAAAGTTCAATAAAATTTTTTTATTGTAATTACATGAAAAATAATAATAACAAAAAATTATATAACTATATATAAAATTTCATATATAGTAATTAATAATAAAAAATATATCATTAATTCAATTTTATTCCTATTTATTGGATTTTTAAATCTTAAATTTGATCATCAAGCATATTAAATTTTATTGTTTTAGTTCTTATTATTAAATATAACTGAACTTAAAATCTAAACCTTGATTACCATGATTTTGATACAAATTACAACACTCTTAGCTAAATTAATGTCTCTCGTTTAATTTTTAAATTACAATTGCGATGCACACTAATCAATATACATCTAGATTTTTGTACATACCTTTATACCTTAATTTATAATATATATATATATATATATATATATATATATATATATATATATATATATATATATATATAATTGTTGATATTATAGTAAGTTTAAATAGCTGGAGGATTTTCTCGTATTCTTCCAAAATTAATTCTTACCCACTGTCAGAAAAATGAATAAATATAGAATCAAGTGTTGAAACAAAGGGACACCAAAAACAGAAATAGTAAATGAATCCTGTACTAAGAAAAAGACACTATGCAAGAAGAAAGAAGACTGAAAGAAGTCATAAGTGTATGCAGACATGGATGGAGGTGAAACAATGAAACTCAAAGGGAAAAAGGCAAAGGGAAAAGGAGAGACACTTAAACTGAAAACCAAGACAAGGGACATTCTGCACTCAAACATTCATTAATAATAGACAATTCATGCTGTCCCCTCCCCTTTGCCACCCATTGGATTTTTATCTCTCAGCACATTGTTTTGTACATATTCACATATCTCATTAATACCCAACATTTATGTTATTTTCACAATAAATTTTACAGCTGATGAACTGAGCAAAGAGAGAAAAGAAGAGTAAAAGATTAAGTCAAAGAAAAAAAATGTGTGATATTAAATAAAAGAACAGACAGAAAAGATCATGGTATAAATTATTGAATAAATTGGTACAAATATCACAAACTTTTGCAAATTGTATATAGAAAATAGGATGTAAGATTAATACAATAACATGAATAAATTGATGTAAAAATGTATATGATAAAAATTTTATAAATAGATGAATCACATTTTATATGTGATAGTTCTAGACAAATCAATATAGAAAGGTCTATGTTTTGTCATTATTTTGAAATTAAAAAAAGTATATTATATTAGTTGGTAACATAATCGATAAAAAATTCTCTTTTTACATGCATCGATGGATGGTCAATCCAGTTTTTACATGGTATTATAATGAATATAAAATATATGCTGAAAGCTCCATTGTATTATAGCTTAAATTCTTCTATGCTTATTTTATCTTTAATTTTCCATTTGACTTTTTAATTAAAATTTTTATTAGTCTCCATTGGTTAGTATTTCTGTCTCTATTATCAACTAATAGTTAAAGGATGATGTAATAATGATGTTGATAGCTGGATAATTTGTCATGACATTTAAGAGTTTGGTGTAACAGCTTTTGTGTATATATTGGTAAATTGAGTTTTTAATTATTTGTGTTTAGTTCATGAACAAACTAGTTAATGAGTGATTAAAAATGTGGTTTAATGAAAAGAAAGTACATATACTTGCCACCTGTACTCCTTAAAGATGTAAACTAGTTAATGATAATGATAAAGTCAAGATCATGTTGATTAACAATGTTAGAAGAATTCATTTTAACATCTGAAAAAAACACCTTTACAAATAATAAAATGAGTTATTTCATAAAATTAGAGCATGTGGCTAAGCTACTATGTAACATATAATTTATCTAGCTTCTCTAATTTTTGTTAATTTAGGTGTAAGCTAAGTTTAGCTCATGTGGAATTTTGTTTCTTCTTATTTTCCTTTTCTAGAAGACTTATCCATGAGGTTATATTATTAAATTATACTTACTTTCTTTCTAATTTTAAAATACACATTTGCATTTCTTAATTATTTAATATGATAATAATTAGTGTAAAAGAAAATAAGTTAAGAAAATAGTAAGAAGTAAAATTATTCAGATTAAAGAAAAAAAATAAGTAAAAAATTTATATAATTAATTTGATTTGATTTATGTAACTAAATAAAAATTCTAAATTTAGATCATATAAATTACTTAAATATTTTTTGTTAAAACTTAATAAGAATGAATATGAATAAAATTTTAAAAAAAATAATTAATTATAAAATAACTATTTCGCAAAATTGAAAATCTAAATTGAAAATTTAGTTAAACATAGAAAGGAAATTCATATATATATATATATATATATATATATATATATATATATATATATATATATATATATATATATATATATA
>Ga0209700_109282_pt1 | contig 11599 bp, 8 predicted proteins | sample SiratroredBW_FD_187528 | JGI IMG/M metagenome (GOLD analysis project Ga0209700, IMG submission 187528) | Root nodule microbial communities of legume samples collected from California, USA - Siratro red BW (SPAdes) (version 2) | ecosystem: Host-associated > Plants > Roots > Nodule | place: USA...
TATATATAAATATTTACATATTTGAAAATATAATACTTTTAATTTAAAAAAAAAAAGGTTTTTCAAAAGTAAATAAATAAGAGAGTTCCTTTATACATATCTTGATATCCTTCCACATGCATTATGATTTGTTTTGTTAAGAGAGCTCTTTAATACATCTCCTATCCTTGCACTTCCGGTCATTTTTGTTTTGTATCAAAATCACTATCATAATCCACAAAACAATATAATAAACAACATATCACTGATTTGTTTAAAACATAATACAAATCACTCATTCAAGAATATGCATAATTTTTTTTTATCAATATTCATAAATCATTAAGCTCATTACATAATATTAAACATACACTACAAGAAAAAGATAGTTTAGATATCAATTTTTAACTACCAAATGAAATTATTACTAATTGTGACTAAAATAGTCATCAAATTAGATTTTAGTTGCTAAATAACTATAAAATAAAAGTAATAATTGAATCTAGTGACCAATTAAGTCAAATAATTGGTATCTAACATTAGTTACTAAGGTTGTAGTGACTTATACTATTAGATTCTAAATTAGTCTCTAACTTAACTAGATACCAATTTAGAATCTAATGACATAGGTCACTAAGATTTTGGTAGCTAATGTTAGATACCAATTATTTGACTTAATTGGTCACTAAATTCAATCATTACTTCTATTTTGTAGTTATTTAGCAACTAAAATTTAATTTAGTGACTATTTTTGTCATAATTATCAACTATTTCATTTGGTAGTTAAATATTGGTCTCTAAATAGCTTTTTTCTTATAGTGATAATTCATCTAAATAATTATACCACTTTCATATCCTATTCGAATCAATCTAATTCGACTACCTAAACACCCACAAAATAACTTTAATTAACTTTTAACATATCACTACTCTCGTACTCACATTGTTTTCGTCCAAAAAAAAAAAATTGATGATAGAGATTAATGGAGTTCCTTTTTGTCAAATTCATCGTGAAATAGATTTCGTTCATCCAAATTATGCAGTAAAGAACACACCTAGGATTTTATGTATAATTCACTCATCAAATTTATATATGTTCAACAAATGTCAATTATAAAAAATTTGAGTTTGCTCTTTGGTGTGGTTTTCTCTGTTGAGGTAGTGTTTAAAACTTTTTCTTCTATTTTTTAAAATTTTCCTAGAGAATTAGGATTCACCTAATGAACTGCTATCTGTGTATCAATGCATAAATAACCTAATATTGACTTTCTTTCTCATAAAAATATAAAATATATACAATGTATGTGAGGGTTTCTTGTAGCTCAAGACTTGCGAAGGCACTAAGTTCTATCTCGCTTAATGATTTCCTTTCATTCTCATTATCTTCTTCCTGAAAAAGTTATTGATTTTTTTGAAAGATTCTTGTGCTCAATCATTTTCTCTTTTTGATTATGGAAGGAATTTGAGATCCTAACCTCTAGATTGTTATTTTTAGAGAAATCTTTTTCTTTAAATTATTATTTTTTTAGATGTTAAATTTGTTGTTCTTTTCTAGATTAGAAAATGATTTCCGTGAAAATATAAACTCTAAGACTTTGAAATGTGAATTTCGAAAGTGAATAAAGTATAATCTTTTTCTTTGAAATTGAAGTAGAGAATAAAGAATTGGTCTTATAAACTCAACACTTTCTTCTATGTTTCTATTTTACTCATCTATCTTTAAGGTTTCCAAAGTTATAAATAAAGAAATGATAAAAATCAAGAAACGATTTTTGTGGAGTTGGAGAGATGATAGATTGGGTTAAATGGAAAAAAATTGTAAAAATAAGTGCAGTGGGGTATAGGGGTTAAAGATATTTTAGTTTTCAACAAGGCCTTACTTGGAAGGTGGAAATAGAGGTTAGGTACAGAGGAAAAGGGGTTGTGGAGGAAAATTATAAAATTCAAATATGGATCATGGAGAAGCATTGATCAAGATAAATCAATTATGTCGGAATAGTATAGTAGGAAAGTGGTTTAATGAACACCTGAGTTGGAAACTAGGCAGAGAAAATAGAATTATGTTTTGGGTACATTGTTGGATAGGGGGTAGATCTTTGAGAGAATAATATCCTGGAGAAGATCTTGGTTTGAATGGGAAAAGGCAAGTATAGAGGTGTTAATGCTTACAATACAACATGTAGGTCTTAGAGAGCTCCAATCGTGAATCATTTTATGATTTTTTTTGAATCGTGAATCGAATCTTATCATGAATTGTAAGATACATAATAACTAAAATATGATCTTTTTAAATAAGAATAAATGACATGAAAAAAACATTAAAAATATCATTTTGGGTTTCTCTGTGACGTTTCATTTACTTTAACTTTTGTTTGTTTACCTTTACTTTAACTTTTGTTGGTTTTGGACACTTTTCATTTTCTAATGTAACTTTTGTTGGTTTTGGAGACTTCTTATTTTCCAACGTAACTTTTGTTGGTTTTGGAGACTTTTCATTTTCCAATGTGAAGTTTCGTATACTTTAGGGTTTGTTGGTTTTTGAGACTTTTCATTTTTAGTGACCCTTCAATCACCATGAATAGCTTACAATGGACATCAATCACGAATCACACGATTCAAAAGCGATTCAAACGATTCATGGTGCCATTCAAGACATAAATCGATATGTATCGTGCAAAGTAATTTTTGAAACGAATTGCGATAAGTATCGTACAATTCATACGATTCTAACTACCATGGATTAGTTGGAAGATTAGTGGGAATGGAAAGGAAATAAAGGAATGAAATATATTGTGAGTGATGCATACGGTAAGATCTTGGGGGAGGGAGCTGGTGATGAAGAGGAAGTGTTCCAAATTTTGTGAAAGTCAAAAGCTACACCAGCTGCCCAGATTTGTGCATGGAGACTTGTGTTAAACAGGTTGTCCGCTAAAGATAAACTTTTGAGGGTAAGAGTCTCAATTGGGATTACTTTGTGTGTGCTGTGTAATTTAGGTGAAGAAAATTCAAGTCACTTATTTTTTACTTATGAAGTGTCTAGGAGTTTATGGAATAGGTATGAAGGGTGACTAGGGGTGTAATTTGTGCACCATTGTTTGGCTAAAGAGTACTTTTTTAGGTTTTGTGCTTTTGGGATGGGTAGGAGTGGGACTGGTGTGTGGAGAGTGTTATGACTAGTTAAGATTTTGGATTGAAGATAGTGTCATTCTATTATTTGGGTCTGACCCTTGTCTCATTCTTGTTTGTCTCCTGGATGTTTTTTCTCGGATTTTTCAACAAGTGGTATCACAGCCAATGGTTTGCAACTTGGATGAGTACAGTTTGATCCCTATATCGAAAGTCTTCTTGATGGAGGTTTCAGACAAGCATGTCCCGTATAAGTGTGTGAAAGACGGTACAAGTGAGGAGTTTATGAGATACTCGTGTTTGAGGGGGAGTGTACTAATGTCGAATGGACTTTCTCTTGAGGGGGAGATTGTTAGGTATCCAAGTGTGAGTCTAAGTCCCACATTGAGTATAAATGAGATTGTTGAGCAACATATAAGAAAGAAGACCCACAAACCTAATGTCTTAAAGTTTTGGGTTGGAGGTGGTGTCATTCCCTTGTGTGAATTTTGGCTCAATTCTCATTGTTTGAGGTCCCCGTTGTTCTCCCTCGAATTTTCCCAACAGCTGGCAATAGTGTGGTCTATTTAGAAGTTAAGAAATCAGATTGCTTTCAAAAACAGGGTCTGTGATATTGTAGAGGTTTTCTCTACAATTCAAGCTAAAATATGGGTTGCTAGAGCTAAATTTAAGAATTCTACTTTTACTTATTCTGATTGAGTTATTGCACCTAAAGAGAGCATGTGGTAGATATTCTAGAGATTTTCTCTATAATTCAACCTAAAATATGGGCTGTTATAAGAGCTAAATTTAAGAATTCTCTTTTTAATTATTCTGATTGGGTTATTACACCTAAAGAGAGCATGTGGCAGAGGAGTGAGCCTGAGTGGAAATTGTTATCTTTAATTTATTACTATAGATACCATAACTTGACCATTACCTACTTGAGGTCTTGTCCCCTATAAATGAGGTCTTGTTTGTTTGGCAGGGTGAATATATATGGGGTGTATTTTTTGGGGTTGAGGATGCATTACCCTTTGTGTGTGCGTTTTTGTGTATGTGTGTGCGTTTTTGTGTATAGGTTGGGATAACCTTATTATCCCTATTTAATAAAATTCTTTATTACTGATTAAAAGAAAAAAAATCTAAGTTATTTTTGAGATCTAACAAAATCTAAGTTATTTTGAACGTAATTTCTTTACATATGATACACTCTCTCTCAAAAATCAATTAATGAAATTAAACAACCTAAATATTTAACAAAACAAGAAAGAGTCATATTGAAACCATATACTTGTCCTCGTCTTAATTAAATTAAAGTCTAAAGGTTAAACAATCTTAACATTCAAATACCAAATCATACTAACATCAAAATAATATAAATCTAACAAAATCCAAGGTTTCATAAAATCAATTGTGTACAGCAGTATACAAATTAATTTTATTATCGAGTAGTCTCAGTTAATAATATTTTTTATTTCATCAGTAGAATCCATAATACTCATTTTAAAATCAAATTCAAATTAATATCACACCAACTCATTTACAAATATCTAAAAGAAGGTTTCATCTAACCGAATACGTATTCTCCAAAATTTTCAATTCTTTTCAAGTTGAGTAAAATTCTTTTACTTTTATTCTTTCGCTATGAAACCAGAAAATTAAAAGAAAATCTAATTTTCCTTGCTGTCTGATTCAAAAGTTAAATATGTCATTAAAGACTTAGACCACCAAATATTTATCTGTGAAGCACTAAATGCCAATATGAAAAGGATACCAAATACCAACAAAATAAAATATGATTAGTTTAGGTCAACCTAAAATTTTGATGTCTTCTATATTATTTTTTTTTGTTGTCATGAGTTGAATGACACTATACTTTGTTGTATGGTCACTTCTACAAAATACTGTCAACATTCCATGACATTTCACCATGATTGTCTTTTGATCTAATAACTTTTAAAGAATCCTATGAAGATGTGTAATTCTACCTTCCTTTATATGATTACTATATGGTGAAGCTAAAATGCCATTAATTAATTAATTAATTAGCAATTCGATCTGTAAATATTTTTTCTTGAAGGGATATTTCAGGGTCTCATATTCTCCGGATGTTATATTATACGTATATACACTTATGCCATACATTATCAGTTGGGCCCACCTAATTAATTAACATGATCCAAAGAGTTGCTTCCTTTGTTTGGTAGGTTTCTTTTGTTGTTAAGATTTATGGTTTATACACACTAGTTGGACATATTATTTTTAATATGGATGCAATGCACTGATTATTTATTTAAAACATCAGAAAATGTATGGGTATGAACACAAATCAACAACATAAACAATGCTTAGCAAACACTGTACCAAAAAACAAGGATTGCCATGTTTTTTATTCCCATAACTGAGTTCTTACAACAATAACCGATGTCCAGTCTCATTTCCAATGACCTTAATGATCAGCTACAAAAGCAAGTCAAACAAAATTAAATTAAATTAAATTAACAACAAATTTTCTTATTATCTCATGCCAGTTGATCTGCCTGCAATACATTAAGCAAGTCATTCACTTGAAGAGATGTCTGTTATCTTGCATCTGAAGGAGTTCTTCAAGCAACTTATTGTCCAAGTACTCCAACTCAAAAATATCATCACCTTGCATCATTTGTTGAGAAAAACCAGGCCCCGCAAGGTTATCCATAGAGTAAGAAGAATAGGAAGAAGAAGAGGAGGAGGAGGAAGAAGAAGGAGGAACTGTTAAAGGCATAGGCAAAGAAGAGTTTGGACCAGAAGACTGATACTCATTTGGGAAGTTGAGAATGGCTCTGTGGCCACGAAAATGAAAAGCAGCAGCATCATAGGCTCGTGCAGCTTGTTCTGCAGTGTCGAAGGTTCCAAGCCATATCCGAGTCCCTTTCCTTGTAGGGTCACGAATCTCTGCAGCAAACTTACCCCATGGCCTTCTCCGAATCCCTCTATACCGAACCTCAACATTTCCATTTGAAGCCGATGATCTTCCTCCCTCCATTGGCAACGAATCTAGAAACAAAGAAAGAAGAAAAAAAGTGTTGGAAATTATATTACTGAGTGTGTCACGTAGGTAGATGGTAGTAGAGCAATAGGTTATTGTATGGATGTAGATAGCACCAATAGTATTTATGTGTGCGCTTTGTACTGTTCTTGGTGAGCCTTGACCAAAGGGTCGTATGTGACGGTTTGAATCTGAAGTTGAATAAATTCTGCAACTATAATATTAATTATTTTTAGTGTATAGAAGTTGACATCGACGGTGAAAAAGATAGATGGGTGCGTGCATGTATGTCCAACGTGGGACGCAACCTTATTCGCACTTGTCGTGTTCCTGGCCGCGCACGTGGCTTCATCATTTACTTTCTTCTTCTCCTTTATAACCATTTTACTTTTTGGCTTTTAAATTCACGGATCTGTGTCCAATATTCTAATGATATATTAAAAAATCTAAAGTAACAAGGAAATTTGGATTTAGATTAAGTTACGGGACAATTTAAATTATTATACAGTGACGATATTTATGGGTTAAGAGTCGATTATATAGACTAGTACATCAATCTAAAAAGTAAATATAATGGTTTTATGAGTATTTTTTACTTAAACAAACTTATTTGAGTTTATAAGAAAGATTTTCAATATTAGGGATCATCTAATAGAGAGATTTATTATAAACTTCATGTTTGAGTTCATTACTAAGATGAAAAATCTGTTCTAATATCACGGATAATCTAGTAGAGAGATTTATTATCACCTTCATGTTTGAGCTAATTTTTAAGATGAATACTCCTAATATCACTTGTTGAAAATTTAAGAAAAGAAACACCGAACAAAAATTTTATTAATTAATAAGTTATGAATAGACCACGAATTTGATACCATGTTCAAAGTAATCTCAAATTGTTTTATGTATTGGACATAGACCCATTGGTAAAAGATTCCTCTGATATTTTTTTCATTCAAATTTTATTTCCATCATTTATTTAACACCTAACTTTTTTATATTTCGAAAGTAAACTTATTATTTAATAATTCCGTAGCAGATTCGTCCTTGAATTTGATTTACTTTTTCCAAACTACTTCCACGGTTGGTCAAAACATCTTCGAATCACCTCCACTTGCACTATTTTTTTTTTTATCTACATTTAGTTTTATTTCTTGTTTATCTTTTAATTAATTATTTTAATTTTATCTTTAAATTGAATGTTAATATTTTGTATCGCTAAATTCAGTTTTATATAACTCTAGAATCTAATTTATACGTTTGAAAAAACATTATTTATTATAAATAATAACTATAATACAAAATATTTTTAAGAATATTTACGACATAAACTTTAACTAAATAAAAATAAAATATTATACTATAATTCTCAAATAAAATATTATACTATAATTCTCAATACAGTTATAATATTTTTTATTATAATATAAAATGCATCATAAATAATCTACATTTCGTCATTATTTAAAATACAACTTCCCAACTATTATGCTTAGAATTATTGTCATTTTAAATTGTTACATACTTCCAATAATATCCTATTAGAGCATCCAGTCAATCATTTTGTCATACGAGAGTATGTATTCATGTTATTTATGTAATTCTTTTTTATTAACTTTAACATTTGTTCATTTGTTCTACTTCTATGTCTCTTGTTAAAACTGTATTATTTGTTCTCTTGACTTATATCTATCTCCATTGATTTCCTTCATGTGTTATTTCATGTAGTTGTTGATTGCATGTTATATGTGTGAAAAGTGTTGCACTATTTGTCCTAGTTGCAACTAACCCTCTCTAATATTTATCGTAATGCAAACTTCATTTAGTTCAATTTTTGCTTGCGTATTTCAACTCCTATATAAATGTCTCAAGTAGCCAAACTATGCATACATATCAGTAAATGATTAGTCATCAAACAATAACATCTATAAGTTCTTATGATTTATGTCTGCACTTGTTCCTCTTAATGTACCTACCTTATCCCAGGTATAGTTTTAAACAATTTCTTTATCTAAGTGTGTGTCACTTACATTCAATCCTATCATTTATGCAAATTCCTCACTTACTCATCCATATTCCACAACTTTCTTTTAGTATTTCATTTAAAATTTCATTTTCTACATCATTGCAAATGGTTTAATTCAAATTAAGATAATTTTACATTTAGGTATTCAAATTTTAACCATACTTATACCTTCATTTGTGTCACACATAAAATTATTTTAGCATCAGCCTTATAATTTCTAAAGATTATTGGATTTTTGTGATTCTAAATTGTTCATATAATAGTGACCCACGTACATTTTCATATCAACTTCCCTTTTCTTGTTGCTTGTGGATAGCGAAACTGATTAAAATGAACATTTGTCTTATTATGTATTACATTACTAATTCTCACCCACCTATTACACATATACCACATCTTATAAGCTATTTTACATTAAAAAGATAGGTGAGTATTTGTTTTTTCATAATCCTTGCACATAGGACATTCATTATCTCCTTGACCTATGCCTCTCTTGATTAGGTTATTCTTTGTAATCACCCTATAAATTAGCAGACACCAAGCAAAATGTTGTGCACTAGGATTACCATTGGTTTTTCATAGCAGGGTTGGTGTGTCATCCCTCTCCGTGTCTCCTACAAACTTATTTCTAACAGTTTTTTGACAAAATATGCACCATTATCATTTGCTTTCATTCTCATTTGTCTTTTTTCTCTTTTTTTTTTTTTTGTAGATTTCTTCCCTGAATTTCCTCCATCAAAGTTTGTGCTTGGATTTTCTCCCATTCAAACCACTATCTCTTCCGCTCAATGTGTCATTTCTATTGGTCATCATTGTATACCTCCATTATTGGTCATTACAAGATTCTTTCCAATTACCCCTTTCATTCATGTTGCTCCAATTACATATTTTGATTCAATGATTTGTGTTTGTAAACCCTTTATTGCAATCCTTAATCTGCATTCCCACTTAGCTAGCAAAATCATATTAAATCATTTTAAGTTTTTTTATTTCTAATTCTCTATTTTCTTTACTTTTGCATATAAACTCATGTTGTCTTCTTAGTATCGTCATCCAATGTTACCACCACTTTAGCAAAACACTCTTCGTTTCACAAAGAAATAGGTACTCTTCTGCATCACACTCACACCAACTTATTTCTAGCAACCATATTCTTTGACCACAATACAACTGATTCAAACATGTTATGATTTGTACATTTTCTAGAACATCTTTGCCTATGTTTTCTCCTTCTTTCTCAGTTAGGAAGACCAAATTATTTCCCAAATATATTACTTTAAACCTTTCTCACATAAGAACACATTCTCCTTCATTGCTTCTAGATCATTAGTATCATACATACACTATAGAAAAGTATTCCTCAACCATTCATTTGCATCTTCTTTCACTTAAATTTCTAAACTCATTTGTCTCTCATCACGTTCCTTGTGAATATTCTCATTGACCGTCTATGCGTAAATTCTATACTTTTTCTTTAATCTTCAGATTTTTTCTTTCACACCACTTTGGTTAATTTCTATCCTTCTTGTCTAGTCTCTTTCAAACTTAAATTCTTAAACCTTAAATCCTATATCTTAATATAATTTTAATTTAAATCCTAAATCTTAATATAATTTTAATATATTTTAATTTCATAAGTCGTAAAAAAATTAAACCATAGCACTAAAGTCTCTCTTCTCAAAACAAGTTGCAATATTCAGCCGATTGCATTTAATGCAAAACAGTAGAATTCTTACTTTCAAAGGAGCAATAAAAGCCCTTGTCTGCTAACATACATTAGACCTCACACAATTAATCGATCTTCCTCATACATTATAGTTGAGTTTACTCTTTTTCAATAAAAATTTGGTAAGTTTTGATACATTAAGAGTAAATTACAAGAAATATAAACCTTAATTAAATTTTAAATTCCTTCTAAAATTGAGTTTTTCTGAATTTGAGGTTAAAAGTAATATATTTTATTTTACTAAAATGGAATCAGAAAAAGATTTCATTTATGTATATGCTGAGGTTGAGATGACAACGTTTTGCAATAGAGTCGCCACTTTAGAGTTTAGAAAACGTTAGATTTGAATACCAGTATCATTCTAAAGACGCAAGAAAGTTATTTAGAATTCTTGAAATTTTTTTGTTTATGCAGGGAATATCATTGTCATGTAAATCCAGTGCGAATATTTTAACATATTGTTGAATGTTCCATTTCATCAATCTTTTGACTTGATTTTGCTTATAATATAAAATTGAACACTTTTCTTTTGGGCATAATTGATTATTTAATTTACTTGAAATATCGGATCTACCATTGGCTTGTGTGACGCTTTACTGAGGTAACTGTTAGCGCCGTGAAATTAGGTTTATAAAATAATAATGGAAATTCCGATAGGTTGAGCTTTTTGTGTAAGTGAGCCTTGCGTCACACTTATCTAACGATCCTATCACAACATTTTAATCAATATATTGCCTCCTTTTGTATAGAGTGTGCATTGCGTCACTCTTAATTATGTAGCTTGAGATTTAATTATCAAATTATATTAAACATATCATTTTATTTTATTTTTTACATTTTTAATGTAGACCAGGTTATAAAGAACACTGAAACATTTGTCTAGAAAAAATTGAAAATAATATTTTAAAAAAATATTAAATCTAGAAAAAAGTATGATATATACCTACCTCTTCTCTTCAAATAACTTTCTTCATGCGCTTGAAGAATATGTCATCCATTAAGAATTTATCATCGACAAAATTCTAATATGTTAATTTTTCCACACTCTTGATAGAAGCATCCCTGAAAGATTGCACCAAAATCAATATAGTTTTCTCAATTATCATTATCATTATATGAATAATTTATTACCGTTCCTAAAATCTAAATCTTTAAATTCCTTTTGAGATTTCAGCTGATCTCTATAATAAGATTAAATTATTCAGTTAGTCAAATTTAATTTTGTTTTCAAGTAGATCTTAAAAAAAAAAAACATAAGTCCTTAATCATGTGGTTTTTTAATTTGATTTTAGAGATTTTAAACCTAATTTCTTTTAGTAAACCAATCCCTTTTTTTAGTTTAGAACTTGCTTAAAATATTTCGAACAATTTTAATAACCAAATAAAGAGTTTAACCTTATACTAATAACAAACAAAAAATATAACCAGATCAAAATAATAAACTTTTGGAACTCACCTATGCTTGAATTATTCCTTTTATAATGAATGGAATTTTGCTTAACATAGCACTGACATCAAAGTATCAAATTTTTCTACCTATTCGAATTGTAAATGATTTTGGGACCAGCAATTTTTCATCTATTTGTTTTAACATTTAATTTGTTTATTACTTTTCTTCCATAGTCTATAAGTAATTCAAGACAATCTCACGGACACGAAAATAAAAATTAATATATATATATATATATATATATATATATATATATATATATATATATATTAAAAAAAAAAA
>Ga0209700_109283_pt1 | contig 11598 bp, 8 predicted proteins | sample SiratroredBW_FD_187528 | JGI IMG/M metagenome (GOLD analysis project Ga0209700, IMG submission 187528) | Root nodule microbial communities of legume samples collected from California, USA - Siratro red BW (SPAdes) (version 2) | ecosystem: Host-associated > Plants > Roots > Nodule | place: USA...
TTGTATTTAAAGTATCTCTATGTTTTTAATAAAAATTCAAGAATTTTCTAGAATTCTCTCGTAAAATCTATAATCTATACAATATAGTACTGCAAAAACATAGAATTTTTGACAAGTTTGGACAAGAGAAATAGGAAAAAAAGATTACCAAAATGCTAAAAAAGTAAAAAAAAAAAAAAAAAAAAAAAAAAAAAAAAAAAAAAAAAAAAAAAAATAAAAAAAAATTAAAAAAAAAAAAAAAAAAAAAAAAAAAAAAAAAAAAAAAAAAAAAAAAAAAAGACTAGTAAGAAGTATTATACAAATAGAAAAGGCTTTCTATCCGAAACCACCAACAAATAAGAAAAACAAATAACATGAAAAATAGAGAAACACAGTTCATGTTCTTGAACTCAAATAAAAGGAATGAATAAAGAAGGTTAAATGCATTTACATACCTTTTCCCTCATTTAAATATGAAATTATAAAGCACAAACTTGGTTCACGAGACATTGGAATTTATAGAGAAAAAATGAGTATAAAACAAGAAATGAAATCACGGAGAGACGGAAAACTTGTGATGGTTTTGGATTTATGTTATTCTTTGAAAATATTTAAAAAGTAGCAAAATGACTAAATATAAAACAATGAATTATTCAAGGACCTATTCAAACACATTAAAATCTCATTTCATTATGCCACACACTTAGGAGTCATTTAAGAATGAGAGATAGGTCACCATGACATTGCAAACACCTCAATTCTTTCGGTGTCAAATTAAGTATTTACTCTTAAATCTATTCCTAAAATATTTCTTTTACACATAAAAAGGTAGAACTTGTATTTTACAATTTGACATTTTGTTATAAAGAAGTTGGGTATTTTTAAGTATGAATTATGATGTTTTAATATATAATAATATCTTAAAATTATTATAAAAAAATTCACACACACATACACATATATAATAAAGTAAAACGTATATTTTTCAAGAAAATTGTTCTTAGAAAACAAATGCTTTTTTAATACATAAAAATATATGTATAATATACTTATATGTAGTTGTAATGAAATAATTTGAATAAAACAATCATACAAAAAGGAAAATTAACTAAAATAAACCATGATTTATAGTATAAAGATATAAAATTATATATAAATTAATGTTAAAAAACAACTCATTCGTATCATTATTAACAACAATCTATTCTCATAATTACACAACACATTCCTTATCTCAATAAAAGATTATTAAGGAACTATCTCACATTTCATTTTTTACTTTAATAAAAGACAAAAGGAATTATGATATCTTCCAAAAGACATATATTGAATAAGTCTTATAAAAGAATAACATCTTACTCTACAAGATCTTATGTAAGAGTTTCTAACAGTTTTTCACCGTGTTATATTTTAATATACAAGCTTTAGACTATTAATAAAAGTTAGATATCATATTCTAGTAATAAGTTTCAATTATATTTGTACTTATGATTTTTTTAGCAATGATTTGTGTAGACTGTGAAGTTATTTGTCCATCTGATTTCGTACGAGAAGCCTTCCACGTCTCATAGTGCAGAGGTTAAAATACAAGGTCATTATACTCAAGCCTTACTATCTCTGATCTAGATTTCATGAGGTGTTGCTCCAACAATGTGTACCCCCACCCCACGACAATAGATGGGGGGAATCATTCAGATCTTGCGTTCTTGGGTGGCTAGTCTTTTTTCCCACAATGTAAATAAAAATGTGAGACAACAAAAATTATAAGTACAAATTTGTGTAAGTATAAGAATTGTCAAAAACTAACCTATCAAGAGGTATCCAACCAACTGACATGAGATTGCATTAAGTCCTCCTGGTATGTACTTTATACGGGGACTATCATCTTTATGCTTTTATGAACACATACTCCTATGTTAAGAAAGTCTTGAAGTCCCTCCACCTAGTGGTAATATTTGATGAGACCTTCTTCTTGACCAACTTAGTGTTGAGAATGTCAAAATTTTGATGTAAAAAGATATAGAACGTTGATCAATTGAGAATGTAAGTTATAACAGAATTAACTAATAAGGTGTTCAAATAAGATGGTGTAATATTTGAATATCCTGCCACATGAGGTTCTTTTTTGTCTCTTTAACCTTAGCCCATGGAATGACAATAGAAACATGTTGAGCTATCAATCCCAAATAGTTTGATGTGAACCTTTGAAGATTTTTAGGATTTAGACCAGCCCAAAAGGAGATGAAGATTGTATTTTCCAATAGAGAACATAAATTGGTGCAACTAAGGAAGCCATGGAAAGCATGATACTTATGACAAAGTAGAAACAAGGCATGAACAAATATTAGAAACAAGAAAATTTCAAAGAAACAAAACATAAAATAGATTAAGGAAGAAGATGATAAGAACATGCCACCTTTAAGGTTGCAAGCCTTCAAAGATGAGTGAAGGATGATCTGACATTTGAGAAAACTTATCAAGATAAGAATAAAAAAAAAAAAAAAAACACAACTCAGACTCTCACAAAATGTCAAAAAGGAGTTTCTATTTCATTCAACTTTGTGATTTTACAAAGGAGAGCATTCCTATTTATACTTATAGAATTTGGCCAAGCAAGGAGTCTTAAAAGACAAAAAGAATTAACTATACTAATTAAAGTTAACTACACTTAACTATGTTTAAGCTAAAATAATCCTTTGAAATTAGGAAGATACACTTGGTAGTTTCTAAGATACATAAATTTAATGATTACTCTAAGATGACTAGGATGAATGTACATGAAAGAATGCACTAGGAAGATACAATGCATGAATGTAATGATGATAGGGGGAGGTCATACTAAAGGTAGATTCAATGGAAGAGTCTTGAAACTTGAAGACTCAAAGATGACTTTAAGTAAGTTCTAATTCAACACCAATTGAAAACCAACTTAAGCCTTCCAAAAGACACTTTTAATTCAAGACCAATTCTCTAAAGTTCCTACTCTCAAGTTCTTTCTATTTTTTTATAATTTACGAACATTTATTCTTCTAATTTCTTCCTCCAAAAGCTTTAAGGCTCTTTCTCTTTTTATTTCTTCATTTATATCTTCATTTGTCATACTTATTTTATTTAATCTTCATGTTTTCTCTTCTCTTTCTTTAAGAAGTTCTTCCTCATTCTCATATGTATCATAGTTGCTAAACTTAGTAGCATTTGAGCCTAATGGCATACCCAAACGAGGATCCACATTAATCTGCAACCTCTTCTTAACAATCTGTCCTGTAGTGATATAAGCCAATGAGTCACAAATCTACCTTGTTTGCTCTTTTCACTGCAAGATATAGACTCCCATAATTATGAAACATAACAATCTCAATAAGTTATCTTACAAAAATAATTGAAAACACTACAAAAATAAATGTTTAATGTCAATGAGTACTACATTAAGAAAAAAAGTTGCGACAAATATTAATATGAAAAATGGTTTTGAACCAATAATAAAAGTATGTAAATTAGTAATAGACGCATATGGAAATATTTAATGTACAACATAAACTTACAATGTCACCCAAACATATTACAATACATCTAACTTGTATGATCAATCTAAACTATAATTTTCCTAAGATATATTGTATAACCTATAATTTAATGCCTAAAATATAAACACACTAATGACTTAATAATCAAGTTATTCCTAAGGTTTATGGTTTAGGATTTCTACCTTTGATTTTCTACATTTAATCTCTATTACATTAATACAAATTCATAATTCAGCCTTTTAATTCTTCGATCATGCATTGTTCACCATTAAGCGATATCTGATACATTCTTAAGTCGTCCATTAGACAATTGTTTAATATACAGTTTAATAGTGTAGGAACAGCTGGCTCCAGAAGGGGGGTTGAATGGAGTCTGAACTCAATTCGCTATAAATAGAAACCACCAACCAAGACAAAAATATATAAGCACAGATAAAGCAGTTTTATACTGGTTCACCCTAATCTCTTGGGCTACGTCCAGTTCTCCCTTGAACAAACCGTTCAAGAGGTTTCACTATTCAGCAAATAGTTACAACGAGTACACAAACCTCTCCAGGTTATAACGAGTACACAAACCTCTCCAGGTTATCACGAGGACACAAACCTCTCCAGGTTATACCAGTCTCAATCTCCCCCTGAGATCAAGACCACTCAAGATTGAAATAAACACTCTCAAAAGAGAGAACAATGAAAGCTCACAAGGGTTTACTTCACACAACCCAAAACTCTAGATGCTCTCTATAGCAGATTGACAATAAACACTCAGTATATTTTCTTCAATGTATTATATGATGTATTTCTATTCCTGCTTCTTGTTGTATATTTTCTTCAACTTGAACTTGCTCCTCTATATGTAGCTTTTTAGAAACTAGCCGTTGGGATGATTTAACAGAGCAATCTTGACTTTCTGATGTATGGAGCTCAAACTGGAAGTATTTCTCTAATATTTTAAACTGCATTAAACTTGATTAATTCTATATCAGAAATAATTAATTTAAAATAACATAGAGAAATTGTATTTGAAATACTCATCAATAATTTCCATTATGAGCAGATTTGAACGTTAATGCACATTATGATATAAAATCAATTAATCACAATTAAATGCTTCATAATAATTTGAATATTTTCCGTTATGAACAAATTTGAATGTTAGAGCACAATATGATATAAAATCAATTTAAATCAAATCAATAACACATAAAAGTAAATAGTAAGAAAACTTATCTTTTTATAAACCATGTGTCTCCTGCTTTAATAATAATAATAATAATAATAATAATGTTAACTGCGCAATGTATATAAGTCATCAAATATAAATATATACTTCAGTTTTGTTATCATCAAAACTTTATCAAATGATTTGATTCTCTAAAGGGACTTTGGATCGTCTAATGTTCAACAAATAGTTATTTTGGAGTTTCTTTTAGGAATACTTTAGTTGTTGTGCACTTTCACTTTACTTTCTCATTGTTTTTTTTTTCATTCATAGCATTCGTCTGTTGTTGTTCAAAGTCTAATAGGAAACACTTTTCTGTTATTCATAAAATAGTCATTCCTTTTGTCATCCCCATTTTAATTTGTTACATCAATCAATGGGGTTAGTAAGCATGAGTCTTTGGATTCGACCTAGGTTAGCCCTATATTGCATTTTCAAGGGAGACGTAGTTTTATTTGAAAACATGACATGACAAAATGTTTATCAAACAACCACAAGAAATAGTATTAAGAAGATCCCAAAGAAAAAAAGAAACCTAGTATTTTGAATTATTATGTGGTTTATCTAAAATTGTCAGAAGAATGCAAGAGAGTTGGGTGTAAATGAATCTTTAAGACTAAGCGTGACTCTCATAACATTATCCAGTGCCAAAAAGCTCGATTTGTTTCCAAAGATTTTACTACAAAAGTTGGCATTGACTATAAGGAAACATATTTGCCTAGTTTTAAAAATATTCTTTCAGAATTATCATGACGTTAGTAACTCATTATGATCCTGAGTTATACCAAATGGATGTTAAAACCACTTTCTGAATGGGAATGTTTATATGACCAACCAATGGTGTTCAATGAAAAAGGAAACGATTACATAGAGTGTAAACTTAAGAAATCAATATATGAACTTAAACAGACTTTTAGACAACGATATCTTAAGTTCAATGACACTATTATATTCTTTGGATTTAAGGAAAATACCGTTGATTGATGCATACATCTGAAAGTCAGTGGTAGCAAGTTTATATTTATGATTCTTTATGTTGATGATCTTGCTTGCAACTAATGATCATAGTCTATTAAGTGAGACTAAGAAGTTTTTCCCTAACAACTTTGAAATAAAAGATGAGTGAGGAATAGTATGTTATGGAAATATAAATATTCTATGATAGTTCACGAGAATTGTTAATCTTATCTCAGAAAGTATATATTAATAAAGTTTTAGCGAGATTTATAATGGATAAATGTTCAACATCTCTCATTCCAATATAAAAAGGAGACAAATTTAGTCTAATACAATGTTTAAAGAATGATTTAGAACAAAAATAGATAAAGAATATCCCTTATACATCTGCTGTTGGGAATTTGATATATACTCAAACATGTATGTGGGAAGATATTAGCTTTACAATTCTTTACAATTGGTATACTTGGTAGATATAAGAGTAATTTAGGACTGAATCATTAGAAAGTTATAAAGAAAGTCATAAGATATTTGCAAGCAATAAAGAATTGCACACTTATTTATAGGAGGTCTGATCATCTTGAGGTGATTTGATGAGAAAAGCAAGGAGGCAATTATGATATTTAGTTTGGAAAAGGATATTACCGACACACTCAAGAAAGATGAGAAAGTGAGTGACAGTGACAAGTCATGGGATTGATCGCTAGAGGTTACTGTGATAAGATCACATTTCGGTTCTTATAACTCAATTTCACATTAAGCATAATTGTGTAACATTTAATACCCATTAGTAATTAACCTCTACTATTATCTTTAGTTCCTACTATATACATAATTGTTTTCCACCATGAGAACATGAAGATTCACAGTCTTTTTTATCTTTCCACTTCACCATTCAACTACTGCATTAAAAACATAATAAAAATTATAAAGAAAATATAAAATTATATTGACCTCATGAAGATCATATCATTTCCTCCTTCTTTAAAGACTTTCATCCTCCAATGTCATGAGTATGCTTCCTCTAAGAGAACATAATACCAGGATCAAAGATCATATTTTTATTAATTTTCCATTCCAAACTAGAATCCCTACAAACACTAATGCTTGATTGATACCAAATGACAATATTATCTTTATAATTATTTTTTCCTTGCTCTTTGTTGATAATTTCTTTTTCATTTATTTCTCCTTTTCTCTTTTTTTTTGTATTTTTTCTTTAATTTTTTTCTCTCCATTCATTCTCTTTAATTTCTTTTTTCTCTCAACTCATTCTCTTTAATTTCTTTTTCGCAACTCCTTCTCTTTTATTTCTTTTTTTTCTCTCAACTCCTTCTCTTTAATTTCTTTTCTTCACTAATTTTCTTCTCTACTAACTCTCTATTTTTTCTTTTTCTCCATCTCTCTCTTTCATCACAATTATAACGTGTCTTTCCTAATACTCATAAACCATTCTCTCTTTATCTTTACATGTTTTCTCTTTCTTTTATTTCCTTCTTTCTTCAAAATTATCCTTTGATTTCCTCTCCATTTGTTAAACAAAATCATCTGATAAATAATTTGTGACATGCATTGAATTGAGAGTAACTTTGGCATTACTATTTACCATAAATAAAAAAAAATTTTGAAAGTAAAAAGAAATTTCATAATCAAGAGTTATAGTTTTGATATCAAGTGATGAGAAAAACAAGAGGAACCATTTTGATATGTAGTTTGGAAAAGAATATTGATGTCACACTCAAGAAAGATGAGAAAAACGAGAGGAACCATTTTGATATTCAGTTTGGAAAATGATATTGATGTCACACGATGAGAAGTTGAGTGATAAATTTTGGGGTATATCGTCACAAGTTACCCTTATAAGGTTACATTTAGGTTCTTATAACTCAGAACTTTGTAAAGTTATTATAAAGAGAAAACTCATTTTTCTTTCAAAATTTATCTATCTCCTTACATTTCTACCGTTTATAGATCAAATTATGTAAGACCCTGTAAATTTCACATTAATCATGACTATGTAGCCTTTAATACCCACAAGTAATTAACTCTCACTAGTGTTGCCTTTATTTTTCACTATATACATCATTATTTTCCAACATGAACATGAATGATTCACAAGTTTTTCTTTTATTTTTCTATGTGACCATCCAACTACTTAATTAAAAACATAATAAAAATTATAAAGAAAATATAAAATTATATTTACCCAATGATCATATCATAGTTGCATACACAAATTTAGATTGTACTGGTTGTGTGAATACAAGAAAGTCTTCATTTGGTTGTTAGGAGTATCTTTTAGCTAGAGGAAAAGATTCATGAAAAAATGTGAAGCAGTCAATCATTGATGCATCCGCCAAGGAGGCTTTGTGACATGCTTTGAGGCCACAATTTAGGCTAATTGTTATGGAATTTTGTTTGAAGACTTTGAGTAGTTAACAGTATTGCTAAGCCATTGAAAATGATTTATTGTGATAATTCTGCAGTTGTCTTCTTTTCTAAAACTGAGAAGTATTCCAAAGATTCTAAGTATATGGAATTGAAATAATTTATTGTTAAATAAGAAGTTCAAAAATTATAAAGTGTCAATAGAACATATAAGCATTGATCTTATGATTGTTGACCCTTTAACAAAAGGGTTGCCTCCCAAAGTACTTAGTAACCATGTAAAGAATATGGGCATTATGTCTACTAGTAAATGTTGAATGTTAATGTTGTTATTCATGTCTATTTGACACTTTGAACTCATTAAAGTTTCTAATGATATATATATATATATATATATATATATATATATATATATATATATATATATATTATTGTTAATGAAATATGACATTATGTTTGAACTCATTATGGACTTCTCATTGTAAAATCACATTAAGGAGAAGCTCATATAGTCCTACATAGGTGCAATGGAAGGGAATATGTAGATTGAATGACATATAATCATCATAACTCTTATTGTTATTTTATCTTTAATTGTGAATAATGATGGAACCAATTTATTTAAAGTCCTTTAATCCATATTATGATTTGTGTAATTATTAAATCATGAAGTGCTATAGCATCACATTAGTCAAGTGGAAAAATGTTAAGAAAATAAATAAATTAATTGAATAATATAACTCATGTGAAATATAATTACGAGCTTGAATGTGATTTAATAAAAATGAAAGGACTAATAGGTTAGTATGAGAAGTTATTTTATAAAATGATGGTCACCAACTTGGTAAATGTTGGCCAAAATTAAGAAAATAAGGGTTTTGCCTTTGGAATGAAGGTTGGTCACTATTAATCATCAAGAAAGAGTGTGAGAAAGAAAAGTAGCTACAAAGATACACAGAAAAAAAAAAGGATAAAAAGAAAAATTAATGTTCATTAAATCTATCATGGATCGAGACAGGTTTCTTTCACTATTATAATCTACATGAGAATAATAATTTCTAATATCTTTATGATGTGGAATAACTTTATTGAACCTACAAGAAGAGATACCCTAATTTACTCTTAAAAACTTTATTGAACGACCAAACATAATATTACAACCCAATATTACATGCATTATCATAACTTCACTTATGAAAAAAAAATTAGAGCACTTAAGTTTTGTGAAAAAGAAAAATAATTTACTTCAATTAAATTTTTCACAATGTAAAATTGACCTAATTTATATTGTGTTCTAATCGATAATCTCTAAAAAATGACAAAATATCATCTCGATTTTTGAAAGTAGTTAAAGAAAATAAAACTTTAAAAAAGTAATCATTTTCAATAAAAAAAAAGATTTATATATATAATTTTATAATTTCAAATAATGAAAGATTTACTTTTTACTTATCTTAAACTTTTATCTTTTAGTTAGATACATAAGAATTTAGTTTATGGTGAAATAAAATAAAAGAAAAGGTGTGATATCATGTTATGCCGTTGTTGGTTTTGATCTTTAAATGCGAAAGGTATTTGTTTTGACTTTAAATGTGTATTAAAATTATTTAGATTTGTTGAGATAATATTGTTAGTATTAATATTATTTTTAAGATATTATTTTTTTTGAAATTTAAAATATTATCTACTTAAGAGTTTAGAACTCTATCCTATATCTAAAAATTAAGGAAAGAATTTTAAATTAAGCAATATCAGATTATAAAACTACTTTTAAACACTAACTTTTATTTATTTTATATCCCACTTACAGTTGTATATAAAGAAAAAAAGGCTATCACGTGTGGTTTTATTTGTATACATTGATTGAAGATATATTGCAGGGTACACACTATTTTAATGTGAAACATTTACTCTTTTTTTTTTCATAAACCAAATAAGTATCATATAAAATAGGTAAAAGGTACACATCCAAGAAATAAACTTTGGTACTCTATGTTCTCACTAGAGTACTATGTTCTTGACTCTTAATATCACGTCCATTGATTTGGGGAATAATGTGCGATGGCCATGAAGGTTTCTTCTTTTAGACTTCATTCACTGTCATTGTGCGATTCATATACAACATCAATCTCCTTCTTTTGAATGTGCTTACTACATAATTAATGAATAATCAAATAAGGTTTATCACTGAAATTTATATGAATGAAAACAAAACATTTGTGAAAAAATATTTTTAAAATAAATTTCATACTTCAAGATATAGTTTTTATTCTTGACTTAAACTTAAAAAATAAAAAAATGAGTTGTTATAAAATTTCAAATATATTAGATATGTTTTTAAAATATGTTTTATTTTTTTCTTTAAAAATTAAATATATTTTTAGGAATGGATGAAAAATTGGCATAAAAGATGAAAACTTTAACACCTACGTACTATTAAAAATATTCAGTTGCACATAAGTTTTACATCTACTATTAATAACAAAAGTCTAAAAATATATTTACATTTTAAAAAGACCTAAAGATAACCTTTGAATTTTAGATAACCCCTAAATAATAATTTTTTAAAGAATTATTTGATATTTAAGGATTTTTTTAGGTACACAAAACATATTTTATCCAACTTAAAAATATATTTTTGGAATAAATTAAAAATATCTTATTCTTTTCATTTTTATATATTAGATTTAGTTGTGTTACGATGAGCTCATTCACAAGCTCTATTAATTAGGAAGAAAAAGAAAAACATGTTTTCGTGGTTAATTTTTCTCATACTTTTTATAATAATAACTTTACTTTTCAAATTTAAAAAAGTATGTAACTTTAGTTTTTCTTAATTTAAAAAGAAAAACGCTGAATACTTGTACATGAGATATTAAATTAAAAAATAATTATAATTACGAAATGTAAAGACACATTTACATTCTATTGAGATATATACACTTAATTTATATCCGTGAAAGTGAATTAGTTGTTGTAAGATTTATTTAAGACTTTTCAATTCGTCCCTTTCGTTTTGGTTTCCAAATATATATTATGACATCACTTATATAATTGAATTACGATTAAAATGAAAATAACAATTTTAGTAATTTAAATAAATATTTAGATAAAATTTCATTTTTATTAATGATGGAAATTCCACATCGACTAGAAATAAGATCTTTCAATAGTTTATAATTGTAACAGCCCAAAAATTCTATAACTTTTGTCTGTTATAAAGTATTAACATCCATTTAAAGTTCAAGGTACTACAAAAAGTGTTTAGATACCTCAGAGTTATGTATAACTATTCTCATGACAAAATATCTTTAAGGTGCTCCTAAACCTGCATCTGCACCTGCTCATGTACATAGTACAATCATCACAGTTTACAAAACAACAAGAAAAGCAAGGGTAAGCTATCGAAATAATGTTTTTAGCTTATAAGAGTGAAAAGAATTGAAGTGATTAGATTTACAAATGCAAATATGAATTCTTAAGTCGAATAAAACTAAGTTTAACATTCAATCACAAACTTTCATACTTTAT
>Ga0209700_109284_pt1 | contig 11593 bp, 5 predicted proteins | sample SiratroredBW_FD_187528 | JGI IMG/M metagenome (GOLD analysis project Ga0209700, IMG submission 187528) | Root nodule microbial communities of legume samples collected from California, USA - Siratro red BW (SPAdes) (version 2) | ecosystem: Host-associated > Plants > Roots > Nodule | place: USA...
TTTTTTTTTTTTTTTTTTTTTTTTTTAATTTGAAAGGCCTGAACCTCAAAATCTGAAAAAGGAAAAGCGCAAACAAATGATAGAGATCAAGATATACAAGTTTTAATTGAATTAAAGTCTGCCTTTTAAAGCATGTCTTTTTTTAAAAAAATAAATAAAGATAAAAAGTGAAGTTGTATTTCAATCTAATTTCTTTAAAAGTCTTATTTTAAACTTCAATTGGTTAATTTTCGTAATTTATCTAAAATTTATCTATTTTAGTAACTTTCTTTTAAAACAGTTATCCTGAAGAGTAAAAATACAATTCCAACAAATGAGAGTAATGCAAATGAAAAAGATGTGTTATTCTGTTTGAAAACTCAATTGGAAGACTTGCATTTATACGTATGTTTCACATAAGTATTTCTCGCCCCTATTTTACCCATCCGGTAACCAGAAGAGATTTTTTTGCAAAAAAATTATCAATTTATACACACTGAAATGACAATAACTGTTAATAAAAAATACAAATATACTCCTCAATCTTCTTGAGAAAACAGAAATTATGAGATAAGAGATATGTAAAAACTATTAATATTTATTGAACAAAAGATTAATAAAATTAATGAATAAGAAATACAATTGATTAAACATCTTGTGGAACAAAATAAAAGTACTAATAAGTTAACAAATACTACATTAGAACAATAAATTTAAATTACATACATAAATATATTTATAATTACTATAGTATTTAAAAAATGCATATTTAAAATAATATATTATAATAACAATATTCTAACTATAAGTGTAAATATTTTTATATTACTCTATAGATATTACTAAGTCATGGTCATACACGAATATTCAACCCATTAAAATGTATTATCTTTCTCTCGTACATAATAGTGAACAAAAATAGAAATGGTCAATAAAGTAATTAAGAAAATGTTTAGGGTGTATCTAATTTGGGAAGATTTTATTTTTTTGGAAATTATGATAAAAATTTATTTTATTTTAACTTTCAAGTGAATACTTATTAACATATAACCCAATTATAACTAAATAACCATAGCTCAAATGACATTTAGCTTGCTCCTGTGATCAAATTCTATTCACACTACACTTAGCTTATCATTTATTTGAAATTTCTTGATATCGTGTAACAGCAACTTCTGTTTTAGAACATATATTTTCATTTTCTGATTTATTGAACCAAACTAATTAGGATTGGAGGAGTGTTATTGTTCTTTTTTTTCCTGGTACAGATAAATATTACGCAAATAAATTGTATATGCGAGTTGGTGTTCTTATAATTCAAGAAATTGTGATTTTCGAACATTTTTTTTCAATTATCGCTATTTCTATAACGGTAATGATATAACTAAAAAAATACTCTTTTTTTTTAAATTGTTTAATTTCTGAAAATTTGTATTTTATGTTTAACTATCATTTTCAAGATAAAATTAATTATTTTTTATTTTTTTACGTTTTATCTAATATTTAATTAATTTACATACATAATAAGAAATTTAAAAATAATAAAAAATATTATGATTATTTTATTATAATCATAAACGACACTGAAACTGATGAAGTAATAAATTGAAGATAATAACAGTGAATTTCGTGAACGGTTTTTCATCAAATAGGAGCAAAATATTCATTTGCGTTGTCAACTTGAAGTTAGTGAATATAGTAATTAATGTGAATATAACTTCCAATAATGAGTACTCATCATGTAGAAACATGGACAAAATAAGTATTTTTCTTATACTTTTATCATAACTACGAGTATTTAAGTTCTTAATTACATTAAAACTAATTTTATTTAACGTTGATTTGATGTACTAAATACGATGAAAACTCTTGCTTGAAAAATCATTCCATTTTTAAAAGTAAGAAACGTAAATGGAGAATGTCACTTTGATTCCAATCAATTTCATTAATCATACTTTGAGTATTTTTTTTACACAATGAAATCATCATTTTAATTAATAAACGTTGATGTTGATTGAAACTTCTTAGTATAAGTGATTTGATATTTTGAATTTTTTTATCGAAATAAGAAGTTGCATGTCCCACTTAAACATAAAGTCGTAATTAAAATTGTCACTTTATCTAAAAAAAGTAAATGATCTATAGTGAAATATTGAAAAAGTGGTCGTCTTAACTTAGCCGACATGCATAAGCATAAAGAAAAAAAAAAATAGTTAATATTATTTTTATTCTTAAAAATGAAGAACATAAAAAATTTACAGTATATAACAGTTAGTATGAACATAAACGTGGATGGAAGAGGGAACAATGGAATGAATTATAAATGGAGAATGGACCCCTTGTGTTGTGAGAAACTACATATCTTATCTAATGCCCATTGATTTGATCAATCACTTCCCATGCATCATGCATTTTCCTACGAAGTATCTACGCAATTGCACAAATAAGACAATTTAGACTTCCAACACTAAACACTAAAATCACAAAAATAAAATTTATATTTTGTTTCCCAGCTGTCATCTAACCTAGACAGCATGTGTTCCAAAACAATCTCTAAATATATTATTGTCTTAGAAGAAAATATTCAATTTTATATTTTTGTAATGGTGGCATATTAGGTTTACTTATGGAGGAATAAGTCTCTATTTGTAGAGTTTGATTTTTAAGTTAGTTTTATGAAAGTGAAATCCTGCTAAAAATATAACATTTCTGGGTCAGTTATAGTTTATATTCTGTAGTACCAAGCTTATATTGGAGGTCCTTTAGAACTGACACAATAATGAAGGCTTTGTAGTTGTCCCAGTTTTCGAAGTTAGGTTGACAAAATCAGTTAGTCTTAAAGGTAGACAAAAATTGAGTTTTTATTATTTATTTTTTTATAAACTGATTTATTTACTTGTTTATACTTATTACAGAAATGTGACGTGAGAATTTGTAATTAATATATAATGATGGTGAGATTAATATGAAACAACAAACAACTTATATTAATTTTAATATTATTTTATACTAATCATAAAATCAAATTTTTTTAATATATTTTTTTAACATATAAAAACAAGTAAATAAAGAGACGAGATATAATAACAATCATATTATTTGGTTAATGAAAAAATAAAATAACAAAAATTTAATTAAAAATATAAAAATTTAAGTATTTAATAGATTAAAAAGTTTAATTGGCACTCAATTGCAAGTACCTAAATTTAAAGAGGCTTAAAACTCTTAATTAAGTCTAACTATTATTATTATTATTATTATTATTATTATTATTTTGTTCACTATTATTATTTTCGTAAGAAACCTGCGGTGCCAGGTCCCGGTTATTTGAAAGACCTATTTTTGTTGAGCTTGAAAGAAATGGAATCCATGGAACACAGTTTATGTTTTGATTTATGTTCTGACTAGGTCCTTCTGCTGTGATAAACGTGATGCCCCACCGCCCACAAAACATCACAGACGTGAGTATTTTGGGTTTTTCCTCTTTAGATCAAATATATATTTATAAATTTTCACAGTAGATAATAAGTTAGGTCAATAATACATAAACAAAAAATATTATTTTCATTTTATTTTAAATATTAAATTAAAAATTTAAAGATAAATACTAGAGTCGTCCTTGCAATGACTTAATTATATATTCTTCAAGTTTTTGTCATAGGATTAAATATTTTTAATAACGTGTCTTTCACTTTCTAATTTTTGTTCTCCTTTTATTCTTGCTAAATCTTTTAGGATGCGATGGATATGTACTGGAAAATCATACAAGTACAAGAATACCAATACAACATTTTGTTGTGTATATTTGGTAGTCAATACATATAAGACGAGTAATTTTGTATGAGATAACAAGCTAAATAATTTTAGCAAATGATAATATAACATATAAATGATAGAATTACTATTATTAAAATGGACGTGAGGAGAACATCGTGGACGACACAGATGTCACGATGGTGACACTGATCTTATGATGCTAACAGTAGTAATTGTAATCACATGATACCATAAACAGTGAAAATAACAATTATAGAGAGAGTTATGATTTTGATAGGAACAGTAACGATAGCAATTATATCCTAGAAGAACAATAGCTATAAACTGACGTAAGCCAACAGTAAAAAGTTAGAGTATATTATTATTATTATTATTATTATTATTATTATTATTATCTCTATATATAATAGGAAGAACATAAATAAAAAAAATTCTTTCTTGCTTATTTCAGGAAATCAGTCAAATAACAATAATTAGAAGTTGAATAAACTATGAATAAAAATGCTATGATTCCTACCTTTATTTTCTGTCGGTGAAATGAAAATGCTGTAGCAGACAACTATAGCAACTCTGACCTGGAGCGAGGCAAGGAGGAAAAAAACCTATGTATGACATTAAACACTCTCTGTACATTAAACTTATATTCTTATTCTCATGATTGGGTTAAAAAAAATAAAACCTATATTTTAGTTTAGTACAGTCACGAATAAAAAAGATCTATAAAATTATATTGGCAAATTGGTTTGAAACTATGAACCAATAATGGAAGGTGTCTACAGTGCAGTGGAACATTCTTTCAGGTTGATAACCCAGCAAGGAATGCAACTCCGGTGGACGGCAACCACGACGAGCCCGATATGAATTGGCCCACCGTGAATTTAGATGCTTCAGCGGAGGAATTGATGACCCGATACCCGGCCCAATTCACCCGTTGACCCAGGGCCGCACCCGGCCCAGAATTCATGTATTCACCATAGTACAACGTGTCTAAAGCAAACGACGACGTGTTCCACTCCAGCCACCCACGTGGGTGCACGTGATCCCCTATGTAGGATAGCATGTACACGGTTCTAGCGTAAAGTTTCCAGGGACGACCCAGATAAGTGGGGTAGCCACCCTTCGATGCTTCTAGATCCGGTGTGGCAAGGATCCGACAGTTGTGGATTGAAATGCCCGTATTCTGATTCGGGTCTTTTCGATTTTGGGCCGTGATTGTGTTTTTCTGTAGAGCCATGGGCTTGCGGGCCCAGAGACTGCAGTTCTGGAACACCACCGCAGCATTGCCGAATATGAAGTCGACGGTTCCGTAAATGTCGCATTCCCGGTAAAATTGACGGTTGGAATGAACATACATTGTATCCTGGTATCCGATGACGTTGCAGCGGTACACCACCGCGTGGTCCGCTCCAACACGGAGGGCCACCGCTTGGTGATTCCCCGGTCCGGCGTAGTTCTCGAATGTCATGTCTTTGGCGATGAAACCAGAACCACTAGCAGCTGCACCACAGGATCAATATTTCAGTTATTATTAATAAAAATAAGGTGACAACTTTATGTTAGTGGTTGTGAACCAGTGGTCTTGTCTTTAATCTTTTTGAATATTCAGTCGATGTTGGACACAGTATGACTTTGTTTATCAATTTTGCAAGCACTGCATGACCCACTAACAATAATTATATTTCGCTACTTTAATCTGGTGCCATTCGTTAGAGGATAAGATTAATATTTAAGAATATTAAGTTTTATGAGGTCAAGATGCGTTAAGCCAGGGGAATCCCATTTTGTTATTTTAATTTTTTTTCTCTTTTCTTATGCCAGTATTACAAAACAAAGAAACAAAATAGAGGGTGTTGTTTTTCTGATCATTAATAAAAATCAAATGTCGTCTCATTAAATAATTTGATTCATTCGAGAAAATATTAACTTAACAGAAAATCTAGGACATCATAATGATATTTTTACCAAGTTTAATGCAATATTTTCAAAACAAAAAAATTGTCACTTTCACAATGGAAATGAAAAATGAAACGAAAACATGTCTTTCACTCTAGTGACTTGGAAAGTTCAAAGTTTATCTAAAGATAGGAATTAGAAGTATGCAAAGCGCATTATATATATAATGCAAGCAACCAAGCACTAATGACATGCTGACATTGATAAAACTTGAAATGCTATTTTGTTGCTTTATTTCAAAATCCGGAATGCTCATTCTGGACACGCCAAACTAGTGATAGTGTAAGTTTTGGAAGTACTGTAATACCGAGACTCAAGAAACAAAAGAACAACAAAACTATACTATATTACAAGACCGAGACTCCTGACACATGTAGGGAAAAAAGAAAAAGACATTTTAGATTAAGGAAAGGGAAATTTCCAGGTTTGAAAGTTCCAACCTCGACTAAAACTGTAATTCAACAGCAAATAGGCTGAAGAACTTTTTTTCTCAGAATGTGAAAGAAATAAATTGTATCTTTTTTGTTCAGGCAGAAATTGAGGGAAGTATCAGGAAAAATAGTGCGGAATATTTCTTAAATGTTTTACGAGTGTACAAGTTGGGGTATATATGTAACTTCAGTCCCTTAAGCATTGACTTTGGATATCGAAGCAAGTAAAAGAAAACAATATAATTGGTGGTGGAGATCTAAGGCTCACTCGAGTAGGAAGGAATCTTAAATATGGCAACCACGACTACAGGTATCCTGCAACTTGTACTGCTTTACCTCAAATATGGCAACTTCATGTTTTTTTTGACCTTTTCTTTCCCCTTTTTTTCTCTCTCTCCCTTTAACAGTATATTTTTTCACATTATAAACAAATATTGTCAAATTATACTTTTTGAAATCTTTACGCAATTTATTAAATATGTATATTGATAGTAAATTTGAAAAATTATAAAATACAATAAATAATGATTAAATTGAGCAAACCAGAGGAGAAAGAGAAGGAATTTACCGAAGGATGCCGTGTGAAATGTGGTGAGGTTGTCCATAAAATTTTTCCCCCCTGTGATGACGGTCTTGCCCTTCCCGTCCCCTACGAACATCACATTTGTTTTCTTCCTCCCCACCTTTAAATTCTCCTCTTCATACCTGCGATGAAATTTTTATCAACAAAAAAATGTTAGAGCTTCTATCTTTCGTAACCTTAACTGCCATCACCAAACCTGCTTCATTTATATATATACATATTCTGCTAAAACCAATATCCCATCACATATATTTGCCGTTAATATCCATGCACATGCAGTTTCTTTAAAACATTAGCACATCAATAACAATTTAATAATTTTTTTAATAAAGAAAACCATTTAATCAGTTTTAATCTCCAGTCCTTAATCAAATCTGTATTTTTAAAGCACTTTTACCGTTAACGTGTCGAGATCAATTAATGAGGATGGTGGCATCGAGACATTAGTAAATACTACGTTGTCCTACACCACATGCAACTCATTATGATGACAAATATTACATATTTACACCAAACAATGTTGTCAGCACACTTTTTTTGTTAGTGCGAGAGAGGGAAGAAAATGAAAGAAAACAATTAATAAAAGGTGAATTAAAAATAAAAAAATTAGTCAAAATTGTGTTCACGTGACTACAGTGCCGAGTCCAAGCATGATGATTCAATACCAACAAGTCCACCACGCAATCACCCAACAATCCACAGTGCACGGTCCACAGACTTTTTAACCCTCACTTATTACAAAACATGAAAACAACAATGATTAAAAACGTGGTAGTTAACTAGTTACGTGGTTAAAAAAAAATTAGGAGAGTGAAAAGAAAAAAGAGTACGTATATTTTCTTTTGTGTTTGGCATTAGGTATATTTACCTTCCTGCCCTGACGTAGATAATGAAGCGGCGTGAACTGTACTCCGGGACCTTCTTAATGGCCTCGGTGATGGTCTTAACGGTTCCGTTACCGTCCTTTGAAACCACAATATCGGCTTGTATCGCCGACAGAGGCAAGCTCAACAATCTCCTATCCCGCCGATTCAACCATCTCGGGAAATTATCGTCTCGCATTGCCATCAGCCGTCTCCTGTTCTGAATGGGAACGCCGGCGAAGTCGTCGCCGGCGCCCGCGGCTGAGAAAATGGCGAGGCAATTGCTGACGAGCTCCGACAAGTCCTTGAGGTTGTTGCTCATCTGGTCCTTAACGGGACCGGCGGTGTCGGCGAAGCCCTCCGCGCAGGTGTCCTGGTTGGTGAGCGCGGCGCTGAGCCACGTGAGGACGTCCTCGTTGGCGGAGCCAACGGCACCGAGGGAGACGGTGCTGAGGGAGCGAGCAAGCGCGTCGACGGAATCGTCGAGGAGCTCGAGGCAGTCGTCGTAGGCAGAGCGGACGCGGGGATCCATGGTGGCGTAGGAAATTGCGGCGGAAGTGTAGAGCGCCTTGGAGAAGTGCTGCAGCGTGACGTTGAAGGAAATGTGGACCAGGTCCTTCTCGGATGCCGCCTGGGATCCCGGAAAGTCGAGCAGCGAATTGACGCACACAGTCTGAAATCGTGTTTTGCTGCACGTGCGTGAAATGGCTTGCGTGAGCTTCCCGCGAAGCCTGGAGGTGTCCGGTTTTGTACCGATTCGAGAGAGAAGCGCAACGGCCGTAACTGCCGATGCTATGATTAATATGACTCCAAAGAGTGACAACAAGGCAATCTTCTTCTTCCGGGAAGATCTTGGATTCACAGTGGGAGCACGAATGGGCGAGGAGGCACCGTGAGAGGGTCCGAGTCTTCCGTAGTCCATTGTGATGTGATTTTGTTATAGAATGAGAGGGAAAAGAGAGTGGTGGTGAAGAGTGCGTAAGGAGTGGTCCTTTATATAAATGACGGTGCTTAGTTAGTACTAGTGAGGAGTGAGTGTGTTTTTTGTGGTGGTGTGTGAAGGGGGTTGGTTGGTGTGAAGTCGATGTCTGAGGGAATTAGCTGGCCGCTACTAAGCTAAGCCCACTGAACAATGTATAAGCCTGCCTTCTACTTTCTATTCCTCGCTCTCTTTCTATTATTGCTTTCATAATTATTAACCTGAATTTGATAAGTATGACATAAGGATCCACAGATTTCCATTAACTTCCTTCAAACTTTAGACCAGGGATTAAAGTGCATCACCCTTTGGAGCTATACATGATGTGAGTAGAGGGAATACAAACAACGGAAAGAGACAGCATGTAACCATGTCTCTAAATAATTTAATACAAGGTAACACTGTTTTCTAAGATTCAAACCCCCTATATCTTATCCGCTCATCTCTGTGCTTATTTACTTCAATATTCAATCTCAACATAGTCACTAGCTTCCATGTGCTGCTTCAAAATCAACATCTTACGAAGTCTACTTGTTAATCACAAGAAGAAATCTTGTTTATCAAGGGGGGTAATTGATAGGACATGGAGTCCTCTTCAAAATAGGATTTACAAGACACTATGTTCTTACTTTAGCTTAACTCGCACTAAAAAAGGACCCTTATGGCTTGGAAAAACTTTAAATTTGTTTTCTTTCGTACGAAAATAAAGGAAAAACCATTCATAATCCATTAAAAAATTTCAAAACATAAATAAAACAATGTGATAATTTTAGAAATAAAAATAGAACCAGAGAAGCTCCACTCGAACGTTGGTTAGAAAAACAAATAATAAGGATCAATGTTACATGTTTATAAATAAATTATAAATCTACCTAATCATAACTTAAAGAAAAAATATAAGATATTGTGATATATATATATATATATATATATATATATATAATTGTCATAAACCTTTAGCTATTGAATTATTTATTTAATTATTATAGGTTATTTAAAAACAATTTTATATCTTTTTTTTAAATAAAACTTATTCTCTTTTATACTTTAAATACGAGATGTGACCAGTGAGCTTTTATATTTTATTCTTATTACACTCTTTTTTCAGCGAGTTAATTATATCAAAACAAATCCATTTTGGGAAATCAACAATAATACAATTGATTACATATTTTTAGTTCAATTTTAGATGAAGAGATCGATATAAATTTCATTTATAATTGATGACATACATTAATTAACAGCAAAATGTTATTAAATATGAGATGATACGATTAAAGATGATACTTCAACACTTTAATAATGTAATAATACAACTTCTTAAGTTTAAAGAATTAACAGTATTGATTGAAAAAAGTAATTGAAAGGTTTAGTATAAATTTTATCTGAGCTACATGTTTGTATTTTAATAGATGGCTGACTCAGTCCAATTCATGGTCCGTCCCTGCATCCATATATAGTGCATCATGAGTCATGTGATGATCTTAACTGTTAAGGGAATCTCTCTTAACAGTATAATCCCTTCCTTTTCAACCTAATCTTTTTTCACCAGTTTTCTGCATAGTTTAATATGCACTTTCTGCTTTCAGCAAATACTTAATTTAATATTATCATAATTACTTTCTGTTTATAAATATTTATATTAAAATTTAGTTAAAAGATTGGACCAATGCTGTGGGTGATATATTTCACACGGTGGGGAGCTAAAATATATTATCCATAGATAACTTTATCCCTTCGCGTTATAATCCATGAATCAAAATTTGTTTTGCATGCCCAATTCTAATGGGAAAGTTGTATTTCACAAAATTAATTAATAAAATAATTCAAAAAAATATTTAATAATTTTTTTATGAAATAATTTACTGAATTAAAAAATATTCAATTCAATTAATTGTTGCGTGTAGAAGTGTATACGATGGAAAAATGTCATGAAAAGTATACGGTGAAATTAAGGTACCTTTACCCCTTTGAGCATCTGTCACCATTCACCTATTAGAAGTTTAAGAATATTTATTGACCATGGATTTAACTAGCAGTAACTATGGATTTAAAATATTTCACACTATTAATTAAATAATATTTTATTAAAATATTTATTATGAAATCTAATAATTATCTCGGACGTTTATATCACTAGTTTTTTTTTATATATTTAATATCACTAGTTCCCTCTATTAGCTTTTAAAAAATTCAAAAAATATATATTTCTTTATTTCTTTATCTTATTTAAATGTTGATATTATAAATGTTGCAGATTTCATACACATTGGGTATAGAATATTACTTCTTTTTTAAACATCTGGGTAAGTCATTTGGAGGTGGGAATAAAGATCATAAAGTTCAACATTTTTGCATATGATACCACAAAGTAGTACATGTGTTTATGTATTATATAACTTCCTACTTTTTAAGATAAAGTTATTATTACGTAAGAGAAAGTCATTAACATAGAAAGTTATTTCCGCTTTCTAAATATGTATTCTTACATCCTGGTAACATCGGTAAAAATAACTAACATAATAATACAAAACTCCGCTTTATTCCTACTTGTTCACCAAAAATGTGAATTCTCAGAAAAAATGTAACAGTCTAAAAATTCTATAACTTTTGTCTGTTACCAAGTATTAACATCCATTTAAGGTTCAAGGTACTACAAAAAGTGTTCAGATACATTACATCAGAGTTATGTATAACTATTCTCATGACAAAAGGAAAACCATCTCAAGGTCATAGAGTCTTTAACTACAACAAAAACATATATACAAGACAAAAGGCGATCGATTTAAGAGTATATCATCTTTAAGGTGCTCCTAAACCTGCATCTGCACCTGCTCATATACATATTACAATCATCGCAGTTCACAAAACAACAAGAAAAACAAGGGTAAGCTAGCGAAATAATGTTTTTAGCTTATAAGAGTGAAAATAATTGAAGTGATTAGATTTACAAATGCAAATATGAATTCTTAAGTCGAATAAAACTAAGTTTAACATTCAATCACAAACTTTCATACTTTATTCCAAA
>Ga0209700_109286_pt1 | contig 11589 bp, 8 predicted proteins | sample SiratroredBW_FD_187528 | JGI IMG/M metagenome (GOLD analysis project Ga0209700, IMG submission 187528) | Root nodule microbial communities of legume samples collected from California, USA - Siratro red BW (SPAdes) (version 2) | ecosystem: Host-associated > Plants > Roots > Nodule | place: USA...
TATATATATATATATATATGCATGTATTAATTTTTTATTGATAAAAATATGTTTTGACATTTTTATTTTAATTTAATCATTTTAAGATATTGCATAAGGCAAATAATAAAATACACTTTGCAAATAATAAAATACAGTCGTAAAGTAAAAAAAATTATTAAAATAATTATTACGAAGTGAGTTTAAGCATAACTCATCCTTACAAAACTGGTTTGTAAGGTGAGGATTGTCCTTACTATATACCATGAATTGACCTTATTTTTAGTAGATGTGGAATCTCTATCATACTCCCTCGTGCTCAACTCTTGTGTGAAACGAGATATTTAAGAGTGATAGTTCAATAGACCCATCAAATTTTGCTATAATAAACTTTAATATCATATTACAAAGTGATTATAAGTCTAACTCATCTTTATGAAATGAAATCTTTATGAAATGGACTTATAAGACATACAGATAGACCAAAATTGTCCTAACTTATATATCATAAATTAGTCTTATCTCTAATTGTGATGAGTGAAATCTCCAATACTATCATCTTAACTTACTTTTTAGTTAACTTTTTAACTTACTTTTTGCACAATCAAATCCAATAAAAATAGTGAATAGATGTGCATACCATGCATTTATTTTGAATTTTAATAATTTATGGATATTTATAATAATTTTCTTTAACCTAACATATAATTACTTTTAAAAAAAGATAAGGATGAACATTTTTATTCCTTTTTGCCTGGATTTGAGTGTCATGCATAAAGCAATGCATTTCTGTTTTGAAATATTAATTGTGACATAAATACATATATATTTAAATTTATTGAAGTATTAAATTAGAGGAATTGGTGAGAGAAAGTGAGTCCAAATGGAGAAGGCGTTAAAGTCAACCTGGAAAAGCAGTAAGCTTAGTGTGAAGAGAAGGGAAAAGGCAGTGATAAGGAAAACCTGTTGTTAAGGTCACCTGTCTCCTGCATGCCTTTTTCGCACTTCTCTTCAACCTTTATTATGTAAACCCGCACTGTTTTCCAACTTTGCATGCACTTTCTCCCTATATAAATATATACCAATTCACTTTCTCGCTCTTAACACAACACAACAATAATTCTCGTTTCCTTAGCGCTTGTAAGTGTACCTTTGTTGCAGCACACAGAAAGCGCCTACATAGTTGTTTTGTTTTCCAAGGATGGTTTTCTTGTCCCTTTTTATCTAGAAATCTGTGCGTCATTTTAATTCGTTTTTGTGTTGTTTCTAGGGTTTTTGAGTTTGCGGTGGATGGAGGTCGAGGTTTGCATGAACGGTGCGTGCAAGAATGGCTATACGAGAGAGTGGAAGAAAGGGTGGCCTCTTCGGTCGGGTGGATTCGCCAGGCTCTGCGATAAGTGCGGGTAAATTTGATTTCTCTCATTTTTTTTTTTCTGTGCTGAATTTTGACGGGTTTTTTCATTGTTGGGTGATTTTGCGAGTTTGTTTGACTCTTATAATGAATGAGTATAAGGAAGTCTTATTGGGTGACCACAGAATTTCTAAGGTCAAAGGATTTTGGAGTGTTTGTGACTGTAATTGTGACTGTGTGAAAATTCTTACTGAATCACTTTATATGCTTTAGATCTGCATATGCCAATTCAATTTTCTGTGAAAAATTCCACCTACATCAAACTGGTTGGAGAGAGTGCGACTTTTGCAACAGGGTATTTTCTTTTTCTATTTAAATTCTATTCAAGCCTTGTCTTTCTCTTCTTAGTGTTTATTTGACTTGGTTTGCAGTCTATCCACTGTGGGTGCATAGTATCAAGGTTTTCTTTTGAGTATCTTGATTTTGGAGGTATAGGTTGCTCAAACTGTCTGAAGGCTTCTCAACTTCCTCTGGTAAGGTTAATCTGAATATTTGTTTTTGATGGATGATTTCCCGGCTTAAAGCTTACTGCCTTAGTAATTAATATGGTTCTTGCTGTGTATATTTTAGTCAATCTCATATTTTTGAAAAATTGTACTTCTAAAATAGCACATGGATGTCTAAAATTATCACAGAAGTTACTCACTGAAGTTACTCACTGACAAATGGGAATACTGCTGTTGAAATTGTAAGGATTGAATGGAGCCATGTTGCTGTACTTTTCAAATATTTGTGAAGTTGTGATTGTGTTGTGTATAAAACAGAAAATGTAATGCCAGTTGATACGAATAATCTTTGTCAAGTTTAGTGAAGTTCAACTTAAATGTGACCTATAAAAAGAAGCAAATGTAATGTCACTTGTGTATTTTGGAAGACTTAATCTACACTTATTCTAATTTTCTGCATCCCTAGTTAATTTCTGACTGTCTCTCCTTCTGTCATATAGTTCATTTTTAAATTATGTTTAGCAAATTGTTTCACCTTGCTTGCTGGTTCCTCTTAGGGATACCTAGTCTTGATCTCCTATTATTTTATTTGACATAGTGTGAGATGTAGCTAGTAAATTTTTTGAAGGGTTGTTTAATTCTTGCTGCTATTATTTAAGACTCATTATCATGTAATGTTTTGATGCAGATACAGGAGACTGGAAACTCTATTAGGCCTATCAGATCAGTAAAAAATCAGGCAAGTGATCGTCATACTGAACATATTGATGACAGACTATTCCTCAATGGTTGTAGCAAAAGAAAACTTCACATGCGAAGCATTGTTGATGGTAGAGAATCCAGCCAGTGGCCTCAAGCTAAGAGAGATGAAATAGATTCATGTATTGATCTGAACAGGGAAGACATGAGATTTTCAAATGTGATGAAACCGTCTAATCATTCATTAAAATTTAGTACATTAGAAAATACTAGACCAACATGGGAGAGTAGAAGTATGCACAGATCAAGTCCATTGAATATTTCTCTGGGAGCCTCATCAGGAAACTCTGTGCTACCTTCTGCATTAGAGATTGTAGAAGGGAGATTTGACAGTAAAACACCATCTTCTTCCTTTCATCAAGGGCAAAGATCTCTCTCCATAATGCATAAACCATTGATGAATGCAATGACCATGAATATGGAAACAAGCAATGGCATGATCTCTCAAGAGCGTGTTGCACGACCACCTACTGATGGGAAAGGCAAGAATATGTTACTTTCTCGATACTGGCCTCGGATCACTGATCAAGAGCTTCAGCAACTGTCAGGAGAGTATCCTTTATATTTTTGCTTAATACTTCTTTTCAGCCCGTGCATTACCTATGATAAATGTTTGTTTTTATATAATTAAAATTCAGAATAAACAAATATTTTTAAAAACTATACTATAGATTTACAATGAACAATTTAAACTGTGATTAAAGGTTATTTTTACGATTGACAAATTTATCTAGAAAAAACTATAGGAAGAAATAGAAATGAAAGAATTGTAGTTTGAGTTTATGAGAGACTAGAAAGAGAAGAGTATTTTATGGTGTCCACTGTCGTCTAAAAGGTTGAATCACAATTTTTTATTAGAGAATTTTTTTAGCTCCATTTGTCTAGAAATACAAATTTATTGGGAGTAAATATTTGCTTACTAATAAAAAGTTTGAGAAAAAAATATGTTAATAATTTTATGTATTATTATAAATAATTGAAAAAGTTAAAACTTTATATAATAATTTATTTCAAATTCTAGGGAGAGGCGGTCTTGTCCCAGATGTAACACAGAGTGATCCTTTTTAAACAAGTAAATCAGTAATCTAGTAATCTCCCTAAATTCCGGTAATAAATACATTTGTTTCAGGTAACCAGTTTCAATTTAGTTATAACTCATAATAAAGATAATATCTCAAAAAACTGTTATTAAAAACTTTATATAATAATATCTCTAAACTGATTCTGAGTTTTATATATGTTTTTTTGGCAGAGAATTCTTTCTCACTATTCATGATATTATAACTGCTGATTTCAATACTATGTGTGCTTACATAATTTAGAAGGTAATAAAATCCACTATTAATATAGAAAATTTTGTTGTAGGTGGAAAATAGTTGTTATATCAAAATTGTACTAGTAAAAAAATCTGATACTTAATAATAAGATCAATTCATTAAACAAAAGGTGGTGAGTGTGCACACAATTGTATTACATATAAAAATCAATACATATAAAAACTGAAATAAATTAATATAAATGTAGGCAAAGAATTTAGGGTTGATTTACTAACTTTACTGTTGTTTTTAATTATATATATATATATATATATATATATATATATATATATATATATATATTTATATATTTATGTTTCACATATCATTTTAATTAGTTATAATTTTTTATATACTACTTCGACTTGTTTTATTTTTAAAATGTTAGATTACAGTTATTTATATTATTTTATTTTTCTCCTTAAACTGTCTATTACATTTTTCTTTTACTCTACATAAGGTAATATGTTATTATACATTATTTTTCTCTTCTATTGATCATATCCCTTTATATATATGATTTAATTTTATATTTTTACCCTATTGTACATGTTATTGATAGTGATAGATAATGATTTAATTATTATTTTTTAAAATATTTTTATATAATTACATTTATTTTCATTACTATATTATCAACAGTAATTATTTTATTATTTCAACATTATACTTTAATATATTAATATTGACATATGAATTTTATTTTTATTATCATAACCACAAGTAGCCGAAAAGATAATTAGAAGGTGAAAGCTGTTAAACTGCTAGTTTATTATCTATTAAAGTAGTTAATAATTATAAAATGATAGGCTTGAACATGTTTTTACAATATTTTTAATTTTATGCTATTGATAAAGTCTATTTTATTAAAAAATTATACGAAGAAAAAGAGATGAAATAGGGTTAATTGAAATGAATAACCCCTTAAGAGGATTAAGTATATACGATGAAAGAATAGTAGTTTCAGTTTGTGAGATGGCTGAGAGAGAAAACTAAACTATTTAGTAAGTTGCGAGGTGGTAAAAATATTAAGAATGTCTGATCAATTTATAAGTTAGGTATTCTAGTTTGCAATATTTACACATCATATGCATAAAACTTTGTTATAAAGTTAATTCATTATACCTTTTTCCTTAACTTTATCATCACAGTTTGAAGTCTACTATAGTACCTTTGTTTGAGAAGGTGCTGAGTGCCAGTGATGCAGGTCGAATTGGTCGTCTTGTTCTCCCAAAATCTTGCGCTGAGGTAAGCCTTCATTCATTCATTTAATAATTTCTGTCTCTATCTGTTTGTGCACATGTTTATGCATGTAGATCTTGTAAAAAGTTTTCTGTGAAAGAAATGTTACCACCTTTTAATTGCAACACATCTAATCTAATCATTTGTACATGAATTTCAGGCTTACTTTCCTCCTATTTCACAATCAGAAGGTCTTCCTTTGCATATGAAAGATGTGAAGGGAAATGAGTGGACATTTCAGTTTAGATTTTGGCCTAATAACAACAGTAGGATGTATGTGTTAGAGGGAGTAACCCCTTGCATACAGGCCTTGCAATTAAATGCTGGCGACATTGGTATATAATTTCATCTGGGCAATGATTTGATGCACATACTTATTTCTTTATCATTTAATACTAAACTAAAAAATTTATTTGGTATTCTGATTTTCAAAAATGTTACTAAAAGTAAATGTGTTTTCATGGCTATAAACTTTTTTGGTTCCTTCAATTCTCTTAATAGCTTGTGACTTGCAGAAAGGCTGATTGCACGATATTGGTTGTGTATTATGATCTTTTTTGCTACAGTGATATTTAGTCGGATAGATCCTGGAGGCAAATTTGTTTTGGGTTTTAGAAGGGCATCAGATTCTACAGATACACAGGTTGTGACATTATTTTCTATTGTACTGTTTGTTGTCTCTTCTTTTGATAATGCATGTGTGTTGTTTTTTCTTTTGATAAAATTAACAAATGATCATTATTGAAACAGGATGCATCTGCTGCACATTCCAATGTTTTTTCAACAAAGGAAACAACCTTTTCTGGTGCAACTGCAAATAGGCACTCAGGAAATAGTTATCATGATGTTCTCCAGACAAGGAAAGGGAATGGTGATCCTTACTTAAATAGATGTTCAGAGCAGTTTCGTTTGAATACTGGAATTGCTGATCGTCTTCGAACTGAAAATTTTGAGATGCTAAACAACGATTTGGTGCAACTACCAATTTCAGTTTCAGAGAAGACTCAAAAGATTGGGCCTATGTCTAAGAGGTTGGTCGTACATAATGAAGATGCCATGGAGTTGAGAGTTACATGGGAAGAAGCTCAGGGCTTGCTTTGTCCGGCGCCTAGTGTGAAGTCCAGTATTGTAACAATTGAGGACCAAGAATTTGAGGAATATAAGGTAAGTCTGAGTGACACTGTCATGGCTGTGCATCTTTTTTTATTATATCGGTTTGCTATTTAGAGGTGAACATGGAATGTATATGGTGTGTGCTTTGAAGCATTTCATTCAAATTTCTATTAGTTGGCTAATATATGACTTCGTTTTATTTAGGAACCCCCAGTCTTTGGCAAGAGAACTACAATAAATGCTCGTTCATCTGGGTAAGATTAAATACCTTGCATAAATCTTATTTATACTTAACCCAGCAGAAAACTTTGATTGGGGTATAAAAATTTTATAAGTTTTTGTAGCTTGATCTTGTCTTCAAAATTTTCATTCTGTTTCATTCAATGCTAAAGAAAGTGTAGTAGATTGCTTCCACTGGGTTATGAATAGGCATCAAGACCAAAAATTGTAAGACTGAAAGACAGCAAGTAGTGATTCATGGAAGAAATAATAATATGTTTTTTAAAATTCAATTGTGGTCTACTTGTATTTCAAGTTTTTGGGGTGCAAGCAGGTGTACATCATTTTGTTTTTAGACCTTGATGGTAGTACATGCATGGTGTATGGTTCTCACGGACAATGGCTCTCCAGGTCTTTGAACTTTGCATCAGAGGAAACAAATCCAAAGGAATTACATAACATTCTGGTAACCACTAAAGGTATGATGATCCTACTCTCTACTTTTTATATAAGCTATGTAGTTGACAAATTCTCCTGTTTGTAGGGTTAGGGTTGATGCCGCAGTTCAATTGATTGAATGATGTATATGCTAGTTTTTTATACATTTTTGTGAATATTGAACTAATATGTAGTAATCTTTTGGTGGTAGAAATGTCCATAAAGTCTTTCTAATCATTAGACATTTAATTCTTGAACGTGCATGTGTTCTTGCCCAGATTCTAAAAAGCGAAGAATATTTATGGAGAAAGCCAAGTCGAATATAGAACATGAGGGTTTTGGCTTAAATGAAGAACTGAGTGGAGGAGTTTTGGATGATGATCTTGCTGAGCATGGTGATTCATCAAGTGGAGGCACCACCAAACATCCAAGGCACCGTTCTGGATGCACTTGCGTTGTGTGCGTTCAACCTCCAAATGGAAAAGGGAGACATAGAGCAACATGCACTTGCCCTAGCTGCATCACTGTGAAACGCCGTTTGGACACCCTTATGACGCGTAAGAAGCAACGCCAATCAGATCGTGAAGCAGATGCTACCCAGAAAGATCATATTTATGACGGGGATGAAGTCTGTGCAGGACAAATAGACCTGAATTGTTGTCCCAATCATGATGAAGACATGCAAGTGGGTATATGAAACCACAAAGTATATGAACCCTAAATGGCCTAAAACTTTTCAGATCACTCCTTTTCACTTAATCTTCTGTTTGGAAGCTGCAAAGATGACTTGAGTTAGATTTCTCCTTTATGCAAACACAGTACAGTTTTGCTTTCCTTTTCTAGGAGTGGTAAAAGATGGTTATATTTTTACAGTCAAGAAGTAGAATTTGACTCTGATTTATTCTTCAAGTTTTCTCCTTTTGAAAATGGGTTTGCCAAAGTATTCGCTTTTTGTACACAAAAGCAATGTTAGTGCTATTTTTCAAAAATAGATTTTCATTTCAACAGGTTTATTCCCAAAAACAAAGAAATTATTTTTTTATTGTCAAATGATTAGGAGATACTTTTTAAACTAAAATATTTGATACCTTGTTTTTTCTTGCTCTCGAACTCCTCCTTTCATAATTGATTTATTTTTCTTAAGATTATAACTACGTTCCACATTATTGTCCTATCGTAATATCTTATATTTTTTAATGAGATCGAAAGTTATAAATATCTTATTAACAAATTAAGTTATAAATATCTTATTTTAACAAATTAAAGTTATAAATATCTTAATAATAAAATATCTTATTTTAACATATTAAAGTTATAAATATCTTAATAATAAAATATCTTATTTTAACAAATCTTTAAAAAATAAAATAATTATTAATATTTAATTGATTGGAAAAATAAAAATTTATATTGTAAAATAAATAATTGTTTATATTTATTATGCAGTTGAGTATGTAAGTGAAAAAAAAATTATTTAATATATAAATCTTAAAATAAAAGTTATAAAAAAATTATTGATATATTAAAAAAAAGAATTTTGTATCTTGTAAAAAACAACTAACTACCTAATATGTATTAGTTGTTATATTTGTGGACCCTACGGTCTTTGCCTCTTATTTCATATTGGGCCGCCTATTCTCATCGGTAAACATCATGACCTAATCTGGCAATATCATTTTGTAACCCTATAATTTGAAACCGCACCCCGATGAAATTCTAATTTTACCTTCTGAAAATTGTATTTTAGATTATATAATCTAAATACAAAAGATATATTTTTAATTGTATTCTGAAATATACAATTCTGAAATATAATTTAAAATACATTATTTATGAATTTTTTTAACTTTCTGTAAGCCACTTAATATAAAATAAAACCTTTTGATACAAAAGTAAACTTTTTTAATATTAATTTTTTTAATACAAAAATATATTTTTTAATAGTAACAATAATTCACCTAAAATAAACACAAAACACGTTTTGCTTAAACAATAGGAATATGTCATATATTAATGATTAAAAATTATCGTACATTATATTTTTAAAATTTTAAAATCTAAATCTAAGTGTATAAAAAAAGTATCTAAGAAACTTGTACTTTTATTTTTTTATTCATTTTATTTAATTATGTTAGAAATAAATTTTACTGATTCGTTTGATTTTATTTCGAAATACGTGTTTTTATTAGGAAAAACAAGTTTCTCGTACAATAATTTTTTTCTTAAATTGAAAAAATTGAGTAAATTATATTTAATCTCTTTAATAATAGATTTTTTTTTAAATTTGATTTTTTTTCAAAATAAGATATTCATAAGAAAAATATCACCATTGAAAATGCTCTTATGATGGGCAGCCATATTGTTTTGTTTCAAGACATACTTGTTTAGGAATATAGTTAGCTAAATATACATACACCTTATTCATAATATATATTTAATGTGTGTATAGACATTGAATAGTAATTTTTCTTTTAATTCATAAGATTTAATCATTCACCCACCAATTTGACTTATCACTCGTTTACTTAGGTCTGTGATCAGTCTAATTTTTATTACACTGACGAAATGTGAGTTGAGGAAGATGATGATTGATGGTGAGCTTACTAGGTGTTGTTTGTGAGGGATGGGGTGGTGAGGGAAGAGGGTGGGCAATTAATAAAGGACAAATTGGACAAAAATGAAAACAAAATAATCTATGCCATGAGTTTCAAGTACATCATTTCTAACGGTCCTCCACTGTGTTCTCGTCTTATTTGTGAGTGAAAGATTGAATATGTCGCCAAATGTAGTTTTAGTTTTTATCAACTAAGGAATTATACATAAAAAAAAAAACTAGTTTTATGAAATATTAATGCCATAAATACTTCCAATAACGATCTCTCGCCATGATCCTTTCTAAAATAATTATTCTTACCATAAAAAATAGTCAAACTAAGTCAAATCTCTTATTTTGGACCAGACTTTTTATAAGATTCAGCCGTGTTTAATATATCCTGCTTAAGTTTTAAAAAAATAATTTTTGTATGGAGTTGTTTTCTAGTTATTGAGATTTTTATGACTAATTAAACTAGTTAAAAATTAGTTTTTTTTTACAGACCTCTTCAATTTATTTTTTAAAAAATAACTGATGTTGGTATTTCAATTGAGAAACAACATTTTAATATTTTATTTATTTTTTTAACACATATTTGTATATTATATTTATTTTCTTTAACAGATAGTCTGTCAAGTATCTGAATATTAATTATTCAAAATATTTTGATCACATAATAATTTTAGGATTGGCGAAATTGTTGTTGGACCTTAAGAATAAGCAACTATAAATATTAGGTCCGTATTATTTGCACCCCATTTTACGCAGACATTTAAAATTTCTTAATTACACATATTTTCTATTAATAACACCCGTTTTAGAATTATTTTATTCAAAACTTTACTTATGATCATATTGTAATGTGCAAAGCATTTGACTGGGTAACTAAGAAGGAAACAAAGGGAATGGTTTGGGTTCATAAAACCTTCCACGTCAACCTCATCTCCAATTTTAAAATAATACATATATATACCTAGTATTACTTTTGAATGGTTCAAACAACTGATTATATATCTCTTAGAAAATGGCTACGACCAATGAACAGGAAACTTCGAATGTAATTAATGTCTCTTCCAGACAGCTTACTTTCGACCGGCCTCAAAACACGTAAACCTTGGCCATATGCGGTCGTCCTTATTTCCAATAGGACCGTATTAACAAGCATCTTCTCTTGTCACTTTGTTTCGTTCTTTGCTTAAATATGTTGCTTCAAAGCAATACCTATCTACCCTTATCTCATCTTAACCTACACATAATGGGTGATCACATGAATAAGGACATGCAGGAAAAACCAATCTTAGTATGTCTCGAAGATTTGTACCAAGGAATCCCCGATGAATCCGTTAACCTCACCTTCAGACACCTTGCTGAAGTGAACAACACATCAGAGAAGAAAAAACCCTCAACAACAACCCTAACACCTTCACGCTCTCTAACCAAACTACCCAGTCTTGATTTCACCAAAGGCTTGCAAGGTTTTAGTCATCACCATGATCAACACCACCACGTACAAAACTTTGGCCACGGAGAGTCGTCACCGCGGGGTCATCCTGGTCACTTCAACCACCATGCCGGTGGTGGTTCACAAAGAAGTCCTCGATGCATGGCCAGTGGAGATGACCATTCGAAGTATGCGAGCTTTGATGGTATGAGTGTTGCTTCGGGAAGGGGTAGTCGAAGACCACGACCTGGGATTCCGCACTCTAAGATTTGCGCAACTTGCAATACCTATACTTATATATTCCGTACTAGATGCCTGGTACGTGCTTAGATATATTAACAAAGTAAATTTCTGAATTTCTAAACAATAAACTAAATCTTTTATGACATAGATAGCTGATTATATATATATAGTTGCACCATGCGATCCTTCTGCTGATAATGATTGTGGTGCATGCAGGTTTGTGGGAGGGTTTATTGCAGACAATGTGTAGAAATAGGAATGGGGGAGATGGTAGAAGGAAGAAAGTGTATTGAGTGCCTTGGATTGAGATTCAGCCACAGGTAACTATTTTATTCTGTCTTTTACTTGAAAAAGGACAAAAAAAAAAAAAAAAAAATTTTTTTTTTTTT
>Ga0209700_109287_pt1 | contig 11586 bp, 12 predicted proteins | sample SiratroredBW_FD_187528 | JGI IMG/M metagenome (GOLD analysis project Ga0209700, IMG submission 187528) | Root nodule microbial communities of legume samples collected from California, USA - Siratro red BW (SPAdes) (version 2) | ecosystem: Host-associated > Plants > Roots > Nodule | place: USA...
CTAGTGTGTATTGTTCATATTCTTCTTTTCTCCCATTTTTCTTCTTGTGCGATGTTAAAATTCTCTTGTGTTTGGTGTGCATTCTTCTTCATACGCGTGGTTAAATAATGATGTGGACATCAAAGCTCAACTTCACGAAACAAAAAATAAAGTCCAAGATCCAATTTAAGACTTAGGTGGACCCATGACTAAAGGAATGCTTAGGTAGACCCAAGAAGCTTTGTAGTAGAAGGTGACCTATTTGCTGAAGGCTCGACTATTGAAGAATAACTATATGGAGAAAACTAGGCTAATTACATATCTAATGGGATTGGAGAACTAAGAGAAGGGCTAATAAGGATTTTAAATTATTTTTATTTATTTACTTTTAAATGAGGAAAACTCATAACCTAAATATGTATTTAAACATTTTCAGGAATTGAGAAGGATAGATGATACATTTTTCAAATTTCTGAGAGTGAATCTCTTGGATTCTTGGTTGAACCAACTCCTAGAATTATCAAGGGTTTTCCATTCCCTTGTGGTGTCCCTGCAACTTAACTTCTTCTATGGAAGTGGCGCTGCTTATCCCTATTACCCATTTTACCTAAAACCCTACTTCCCAATAAATTTAATTTCCTATACCTAGACCGGTCTGTTCTAAATCCCCAACAGACGAGTTTATATCATTTGGTTTCAGAGCTTAGTTCTAGAGTAAGGATTGAGATGGGTTGGAGAAAAGGTAAAAATTTTAGTGTCAATATCATTGTAAGTTAGTGGTGAACCATTGCAAAAGTCAAGCTTGAAAAAAATGAAAAAAATTGTTGTGGTCGAATAGTTTATGTCATTACAACATGATGTGAACCCATCTGTTGGGATTCAATAACTGACCGATATAGGGTAGGGACTTTAATTTATTGAAACGTAGGGATTCAAGTAAAATAAGTGATAGGAAAACAGCGCCACTTCTATGGAAGAAGATAAGCCACAGAGATACCATAAGGGAATGAAAAACCCTTGATAAGTCTAAGAGTTGGTTCAGCCAATAACCCAGGAGATTCACTCTCACTAGTTTGCAAATATGTCATTTGTCCTTCTGAATTCCCAAAAATGTTAAAATACAGGCTTTGAGTCGGTCTTATTTGAAAGTAAATAAATAAAAATAAAATAAAATAAATTAAGATCATTATTAGCCTTAATCTTAGTTTTCTGAACCATTAGATATGTATCAGTCTAGTCTCCTCCATATAGTTGTCCTTCAATAGTTGAGCCTTCAACAGATGGGTCACCTTGTACTGCAAAGCTTCTTGGATCTTCCTAAGTCTTCCTCTAGTCATGGGCCTACATAAGTCTTTAATTGGATCCTGGACTTTATTTTTCAGACTGATTCTTCCTGCACCTCTATTTTGTCATACTACAGCTCCATAATTTTAAATATTCCTATTTTAGCCATGAGGAAAAGACAAAAATACCCTTAGTGTTTAGGGTTTAGTTAAAGGCATATGAGAATATGGAGGTGTTGAGTTCGTGCTCAGTTATGGAGGTACAAGTTTGGGGAAATCAAAGGTAGAGGGAGAAGGATTTTAGAGGTGGAAAAACATTGTGCTGGAGGCTGTAGTTGCTGAGAGGGAGGGATTTGAGAGCTTCTCCATTCTTCATCGACGGTAATTGTGTTTTATTTTTTTTTTCATTATTGCGAGTTGTACAAACCGCAATTATTTTTCTACACCTTCGTTATTGTGGGTTGTACAAACTACAATTGAACATTATTTTTAATGAATTGTGGGTTGTACAACCCGTACTTATTGTTCCTGCACCTTCATTATTGCGGGTTGTACAAATAGCAGTGGAATTTTTTTTAATGAATTGCGGGTTGTACAATCCTTAAGTCTGGAAATTTTGATTTCTGACTTGTAGGTAACCCACAATTCATTAATTTTTTTTTATTATTGCAGGTTGTACAACCCGCAATTCATTTTCATTTCATTTTCTATTTTCTCTCATGTCTCTGTGCTACAGTCAATGTCTTCCTTCCTTTTGATTCAGCATAGCAAAGTACTTGGGGTGTATTCCTCTATCGCATATCTACATTGGCATTGGTTTTCAAGTTCTGTGGTTTGAGTGGTATGTGAACCCTAAACCAAGGATTCACTTTATGTGGTTTTCACTTTTTGTTATTGTCATGGCTAGAAGGCAAAGAACATCGAGGTTTGGCAATTACGGTTGAAGGTGCAGCAACGCCGGACGTGTAGGAATGCCAGACGTGCATGATGGAGGTGCGATGGAGGTGCGATGGAGGGAGGTATGAGAGATGAAGGTGCTGAGTGAAAGGGATGAAGGGTAGGATTGGATTAAAAAAACTAAAAGGATAAAATGGTAAAATGACATTTACTATGGAGGTGCAGGAAAACAATATGGAGGTGCAAGAAGAATCAGTCCATTTTTCATTTTGTGGACTTGGGCTTTCTCATCGTGGGTCTTGTGAAGTTGAGCTTGGATGTCCTCACCATTGTCCCTTTCATAGAAATCATTTGTTCTCAAATGTTGAGAATCATTCCCTATATCAAAAAGAGATAAATCAAATGCATTAAAAGTGACACTTACTCCATACTCACCAGGTAGATCAACTTTATAAGCATTATCATTAGTCCTCTCCAACTCTTGAAAAGGACCATCTCTTTTTGGTTTGAGTTTGGACTTCCTTTGCTCAGGGAATCTTTCGTTCTTCATATGAACCCAAACCCAATCACCGGGTTCAAAAACAATTTCTTTCTTCTTTCATTAGCTTGCTTAGCATAGTTTCCTTTTTTCTTTTCAATTTGTGCCTTCACACGCTCATGCAACTTCTTCACATAATCAACTTTAGCCTGTGCACCCTTATGCTTAAAAATAAAAATATTAGGCATAGGCAAATAAATCAAGTGGTGTTAAAGGATTAAATCCATACACAATTTCAAATGGTGAGCAATTAGTTGAGCTATGGACAACCCTATTATAAGAAAATTCTACGTGAGGCAAACATTCTTCCCATGACTTAAGATTCTTCTTGAAAACAATCCTAAGCAAAGTGCCAATGTTTTATTCACTGCCTCAGTTTGCTCATCAGTTTGTGGATGACAAATAATAGAGAAAAGTAATTTAGTATCAAGCTTACCCCACAATGTCCTACAAAAGTGACTTAGAAACTTAGTGTCCCTGTCACTTATAATAATCCTAGGCACTCCATGAAGTTTCACAACATTCCCTAAAAAATAAGTCAGCTACATGACAAGCATCATTTATCTTCTTGCAAGGTATGAAAAGTCCATTTTTGAAAACATGTCAACAACAACAAAAACAGAATCTCTGCCATTTTTTGTTTGTGGCAATCCCAAGACAAAGTCTATAGAAATGTCAATCCAAGGATAGTCAGTTATAAGCAAGGGTGTATATAAACCATGTGGCATTGCCTTTTTACAACTAATGCAATGGTCACAAAATTTATGCACGTCATGCTTCATACGGGGCCAATAGAAATGCTCAGGCAATGTTTCCAAAGTCTTTTGTACCCCAAAATGTCCCATCAATCCACCTTTAGGTGTCTCTCTTACTAGTAAATCCCTTGTGGAACACTTAGGCACACATAATATTTTCTCTTTAAATAAGTAATCATTGTGCCTACAGTATCCATTTTGAGACACCTTTTCACAAGCAATATATATTTAAGAAAATTCAGCATCATGCAAGTACTTCTTTCTCAAAGTTTCAAGTCTAAAAATTTTAGTTTCAAGAGTAGAAAGTAATGCATGTCTTCTAGATAATGCATCAACAACAATGTTCCCTTTTTCTTTTTCATGTTTAATGACATATGGAAATTGTGCAAGGAACTTAACCCACTTGACATGCGTTTAATTCAACTTACCTTGTCCTTTCAAATATTTAAGGGATTCATGATCACTATGAATTACAAATTCTTTGGGCAAAAGATAATGTTGCCAAGTTTTCAATGCACACACTAAAACATACAATTCCTTGTCACAAGTGGAATAGTTTAGGGCAACTCCATTCATTTTCTCACTAAAATAAGCAATTGGGTGTCCTTCTAAAATTAAAACAACCACAATGCCCAAATTAGATGAATCACATTCAATTTCAAAAGATTTTGTAAAATTTGGTAATGCAAGAATGGGATCATTAGTTAGCTTATGCTTAAGGACAACAAAGGCTTGCTCATGTTTCTCTTCCCACTTAAATTCCCCATGCTTTTTAACTATCTCATTAAGAGGTGCAACCAAGGTATTAAAATCCATAACAAACTTCCTATAGAAACTAGCTAAACCATGGAAACTTTTCACTTCACTCACAGTTTTAGGTGTAATCCACTCTTGAATGGCCTTATTCTTTTCCCCATTCACTTATACCCCTTTAGCACTCACAACAAATCCCAAAAATATAACACGGTCAGTGCAAAAGGCATTTTTTCAATATTAGCAAATAATTTTTCTTTTCTAAGAACATTCATTACAACACTTAAATGTTCAACATGCAAATCAATAACAGTGCTATAAATCAGAATATCATCAAAATATACTTCAACAAACTTGCCCAATGCCCAATAATTCCCTTAAGACATGGTTCATTAATCTAATAAAAGTTCTTGAGGCATTAGTTAGCCAAAGGGCATCACCCGCCACTCATACAAACCATAATCTTAAATGCAATTTTCCACTCATCCCCTTCCCTTATCCTATTTTGATGGTACCCGGTTTTCAAATCAATTTTAGAAAACACACAAGCACCATGTAACTCATCAAGGAGATCATCTAACCTAGGAATAAGATGTTTGTATTTGATTATGGTATTATTAAGAGCCCTGCAGTTTGTGTACATATTTTTTAGGCAATAATATCACGGGAAAAACACACAGGCTCATACTCTCTTGTACCCACCCTTTGCTCATCAATTCATCAACTTGCCTTTGAATTTCTTGAGTCTCTTGTGGATTGCTCCTGTAAGCTGGTCGATTGGATAAAGAAGCTCCAAGAATGAGATCAATGTGGTGCTCAATTCCTCTTAAAGGTGATAGTCCATTTGGAATTTCTTTTAAGAATACATTCTTATATTGTTGCAAAAGAAACTCAACACTAGCAGGAACAACAGGTATATTAGAGCTGTTAGCAATCAAAATATTATTTTTGTAATACAATAAGTAAAGTGGCTTATTGGCCATCAACACCTTCTTCACTTCACTCTCTCTCTCTCCAAACAATTTATTTTGCTCTCAAGTGTTTCACTGTTTTTCTTTCCACTCTTTTTATGTGTTTCACTCTTTTCTCCTTTCTCTTGAATTCTTCTTTCTCTCAATTTTATTTGGTCCTCACAAACCTCTATATGAGATAATGGTTTAAGAATAATTTTCTTACCATTGTGTATGAGAGAAATCTCATTTGTGAACTCATCATGTATTGCCCTTGTATCATATTGTCATGGTCTCCCTAATAGGATATGACTTGCCTCCATTGGAACCACATCACATAGCACATTATTAGTATCTTTTCCCGTAGAAAGGCACACGTCCACTAAGCCATTGAAGTTTGTATATGGTCTAGGATGTGGCTTTGTCTCCAAATTTAATTTGGACACCAATCTAGAGCTAGCCACATTGGTTCAACTTGTACTATCAACAATCAAATAACACAATTTCCCATTTGTATAACATCCGATATGGAAAATTTTATCTCTTTGAGATTGGGCTAAAGCATGTAGTTGACTTCCCAACACCCTCCTAATCATCAATAAATCACCTTCCCTTGCTTCCACCTATATTTCTTCCTCCTCATCTTTTTCAATACTTGAAGACTCACTGGTATATTCTTTATTATCCTTAAGGATGATGATTCTTAGTGACATTTAGAAGCAATATACCCCCTTCTGAATTTTCATATTATGCACTTATTTGGTTGAACAAGTATTAAAAAGAGAGGCAGAGAAATGAAGAACCAATGATAGACACTTGGGTGAGATGAGAAGTACACAAGGAAAAGATATGTTCCAGCTAGATACAATAGAGGCTTGCAACTTAAACTCCAAAAATTGGCTTAAGGAAAAAGGAGTGTTGAAGAGTATTTCAAGGATATGGAGGTTACCGTGATTAGAGCTAAAATTAAGGAAGATATTGAGGTGCTTATAGCTCGATTTTGAGTGGTTTAAATAGTGATATAAGAGATATTGTAAAACTGCAAGAGTATGTTGAGATGGAGGATTTGTTGTATATGGCAACCTAGGTTGAACAACAACTCAAGAGGAAAAGTATCGCAAGAAAGAGCTCATCCAAATTTAATCCAAGTTGGAAGGACAAGTCAGGAAAGAGGGATCCTCATCCTCCAAACTTACTGAGGTGGTTCCACATGGAAAAGCTCCTAAGAGTTCCAACGAGAAAACCACTAAAACCAAGGATGTAAACTGTTTTAGGTTCTTGGAAAGTGGGCATATTGTTTTTGAATGTCCTACTAAGAGAATTGTCATCCTTAAGGACAATGGAGAATACACTAGTGAGTCTTCAACTAGTGCAGAAGATGATAAGAAAGCAATAGAGGTGGAAGCAATGGAAGATAATTTATTAATGATTAAGAGGTTGTTGGAAGTCAACTACAAGCTTTAGACCAATCCAAAAGAGATAAGATTTTTCATACTAGATGTTATGTTAATGGGAAATTTTGCTCTTTGATTGTTGATAGTGGAAGTTGTACCAATGTGGCTAGCTCTAGATTGGTGTCCAAATTAAATTTCGAGACTAAGCCACATCCTAGGACATACAAACTTCAATGACTTAGTGAAGATGGAGAGTTTATCGTAAATAAGCAAGTGGAGGTGTGCCTTTCCATGTGACAATATATTGAAAAAGTGCTATATGATGTGGTTCTAATGGAGGCAAATGATATCCTATTAGGGAGACCGTGGCAGTATGATACAAGGGCAATCCATGATGGGTTCACAAATAAGATTTCTTTCATACAAAATGAGAAGAAAATTATTCATAAACCATTATCTCCTAGAGAGGTTTGTGAGGACCAAATAAAATTGAGAGAAATAAGAATTCAATAGGAAAAAGAAAAGAGTGAAACACATCATCAGGGAAGCAAGAATGAAACACTTGAGAGGGAAACAAGTTTGGTGAGAGAGAGTGAGGTGAAGAAGGTGTTGCTGGCCAATAAGCCACTTGACTTGTTATATTGCAAAAATTATATTTTGATGCTAACAACTCTAATGAACCTGTTGTTCCTGCTAGTGTTGAGTTTCTTTTGCATGAATATAAGATGTGTTCTCAAAAGAAATCCCAATTGGACTACCACCGTTAAGGGAAATTAAGCATCACATTGATCTCATTCCTAGAGTTTCTTTACCCAATCGACCAGGATACAAGAGCAATCCCTAAGAGACTCAATAAATACAGGGCTCTTAATAATATCACAATCAAATACAGACATCTTATTCCCAGGTTAGATGATCACCTTGATAACTTACATGGTTCTCGGGTGCTTTGTAATGTTGATTTGAAAAGCGAGTCCCATCAAATTAGGATAAGGGAAGGGAATGAGTGGAAAATTACATTTAAGACTAAGTATGGTTTGTATGAGTGGCAGGTGATGCCCTTTGGGCTAACTAATGCTCAAAGCACTTTTATGAGATTAGTGAACCATGTTTTAAGGAAATCTTTGGGCAAGTTTGTTGTGGTATTTTTTGATGACATTTTGATTTATAGCACTAATATTGATTTGCATGTTGAACATTTGAGTGTTGTAATGAATGTGCTTAGAAAAAAACAATTATTTGCTAATATTGAAAATATTACCTTTTGCACTAACTATGTTGTATTTTGGGATTTTTGTGAGTGCTAAAGTGGTACAAGTGGATGGGGAATAGATTAAGGCCTTTCAAGAGTGGTTTACTCCTAAAACTGCTAGTGAAGTGAGAAATTTCCATGGTTTAGCTAGTTTCTATAGGAGATTTGTTAGGGATTTTAGTACCTTGGCTACACCTTTTAATGAGATAGTTAAAAAACATGTCGGATTTAAGTGGGAAGAGAAACAAGAGCAAGCCTTTGTTGCCCCATCTGCTGAATGGGGTTGCCCTAAACTATCCACATATGACAAGGAATTGTATGCTTTAGTGCGTACATTGCAAACTTGACAACATTATCTTTCGCCCAAAGAATTTGTAATTCTCAATAATCGTGAATCCCTTAAATATTTGAAATGACAAGGTAAGTTGACCAAGAGACATGCCAAGTGGGTTGAGTTTCTTGAATAATTTCCATATTTCATTAAATGTGAAAAGGGAAAGGGGAACATTGTTACTGATGCATTATCTAGAAGACATGCATTACTTTCTACTCTTGAAACTAAAATTTGTGGACTTGAAACTTTGAGAGACATGTACTTGCATGATGCTGAATTTTCTGAAATGTATATTGCTTGTGAAAAGGTGTTTCAAAATGGATACTGTAGGCACAATGGTTACTTGTTTAAAAAGAAAATATTATGTGTGCCTAAGTGTTCCAGTAGGAATTTACTGGTAAGATAGGTACATGAAGGTGGTTTGATGGGACATTTTGGAGTACAAAAGACTTTAGAAACATTGCATGAGCATTTCTATTGGCCTCATATGAAACATGACGTGCATAAATTTTGTGAGCATTGGATTGTTTGTAAAAAGGAAAAATCCAAAGTGATGCCACATGGTTTATATATGCCCTTTCCTATACCTAACTATCCTTGGATTGACATTTCTATGGACTTTGTCTTAGGACTTACATAAACAAAAAAATGGCAAAGATTATGTTTTTGTTGTTGTTGACAGGTTTTCAAAAGTGGCACTTTCATACCTTGCTAGAAGACAAATGATGCTTGTCGTGAGCTGACTTATTTTTTAGGGAAGTTGTGATACTTCATAAAGTGTCTAGGAGTATTATAAGTGACAGGGCACTAAGTTTCTTAGTAACTTTTGGAGGACATTGTGGAGTAAGCTTGATACTTACTACTTGTCATCCACAAACTGATGGGTAAACTAGGGTAGTGAATAGACCATTAGGCACTTTGCTTAGGACTGTTTTGAAGCTGAGAGTGAAGGGAAAAAAGTCACAAGTTGATGAAATTGTTATTGTTGCTAATTTATACTAGAAAGATTTTGGGCATGGGATGAGAGAAATAATAGCTTTTCTACCATGTGGCATAAATAAAAGTTGTGTGCTGTATACTTAATAATGTAGGGAAGAGAGTGAGAGAATCTTATAGACCATTTAGAGTATTCTTTTTACTATGTTTATTACAAAAATCTCATCATATTTTCGATTTTATAATGCCTCAAAAGAAATATCTTCACCAATTTTAGATAGATAATTTGATTTCAGAGTAGTAGCTTCCAATACCACACGTTGCAAGAGTTCTATTGATATTCAGACCACTCTGATAAAGTTATTCCATATAAAGTTGATGTCCAATATGTATATGGATTTTTTATGTAGCAATATGCTTCTAGGTAGAATCATCCATGCTTGTATCTTTATCTTGCAATTGTTTCTGCAAGTTTAAATTTGCAAAAAAATCATCTATCTCAAATAATTTCTTATCAAACTTATGGTAATTGAATCTTACTTGAATGACTTATTCAATAGTTGATATTCTAGATTTCTAGACTGTGCAAGCATTAGATGTTTTAAAATAACAAAGTAAAATGCTTTCATCACTTATTGAATCAAGCTTTATCAAAATCTTCTTGACATTGAGAATGACATTGAACTCAAAATGTCAACATTCACCTATTTATATAGGGTTATTTGTAATCATTACTTAGTTCCATTTAGTTGGAAACTAGTTAAGTTCCAATGGTGGAATCTTAGTTAATGTCATGGTAAACTGATGTGGTCAATGCTGATGTGGCACAGTGAATTTAATGAGAAATTACCCAAGCTTATCTGTGGTTGTATGACCTTCAAGAATACATGATCACCTTCTAGGAATTCAAGAGGTCATCTTCTTTCATTAGCATAACTTTTTTGTCTACTTTGAGTTGTTCTCAACTTTTCCCGGATCATCTTAATTTTCTATGTGGTTTGTTGAATCATTTCATGGCCTAAAAGTAAATTTTCTACAAACTCGATCCAACACAAATTTGTTTTGCATTTTCTCCCATATAGTACCTCATAGGGTGTGATTTCTATGCTAGAATGGAAATTGTTATTGTATGTGAATTCAATCAATGGCAAGTATCGATCCCAATTTCTAGAATCTTCTAGTACATAAGCTCTCAACAAATCCTACAACAATTGAATAGTTCTTTCTGATTGTCCATTTGTTTGAGGGTGATAAGTTGAACTAAGATGAATATTTTACCTAGAGTGTTGACTTACTTTGGCAAGTGTACCACGTCAAAAATAATATAGATAAAATAAGTACGAGTGTCGAATCCACAGGAATGATATCAGTTGAGCTCTAGCTAGTGAAGTTAGCTTAAGCTTATAGCGTTCGGGAAATTTGATGCAGAATAGAATGTAGAAAAATTTATCTAGGTTTATATAAACAATGGAGCAAAACAAGGGTTAATAAAATTATAGAGAATTATTTTGGGATTGAACTTTTAGTAATTATTAAGTCTGTCAAAATTTAAATTGATATAATGAGTATTTGTGTGAAGACTAATTAATGTGAGGTTGTCTTTCACCTACACTCTTTTTTCCCTTCACTCTCTGCCTCTTCTCACTCTTCTTCTCCTTCGACCGCTTCATGTTCTTGTGGTCTCCATAGCATTGTTTTTTTTACTGTCATCTCGGATCGTTTTGTCACAGCTGTTGTAAATCTACAGCTGTCACCATTTACGTCCAACCTGGCTTTAACTTTTGCTTTTAATGAATTATTGAATCATGTGCTCCAAAGCTTAGTTCCTTACAAAGACTCAATCTAGTGGAGATGGCAACTTTCAATTCAGTAATAGAGATTGTATCCATGGGACCCTAAAATAATGATGAAAGACTAACATAACACAATCACTTTTATTCTACATATTATTTAGGAAATCGAGTTTTTGAAGTTTGCAATATTACTTACTACTAGATGCCAATTTAAATAAAATCATCCTAAGGATCAATATAATTTATATTCTAAAATATCACTAAGCAAAATTCAAATGTCCAACGACAGTTATAACACTGTATATGCCACGGTGCCTTGTCTTTTTAATCAATATTTTATTCATAATGAATCCAATAAATAACGAGATTTGAGATTTGTATGCTACAATGTACAACAAATATCTGATTGCAATGCATAACAAATTTCTTTCTATAATGTACAACAAATTTCTATTTGGCCATTGATGGTGGTACAATTTGATACATCCATTTGGATATCAGTTTTCCATTTCCCATATCATGAAATCTTCGTATTTTAGGCATCTATCAAATTGTACCAACATTAATGGCCAAATAGAAATTTGTTGTACATTATAAAAAGAAATTTGTTATGCATTGCAATCAGATATTTGTTGTACATTGTAGCATACAAATCTCATACAAAACTGCATTACCACATTTAGCTTTGCATTTAACATCAAATATATGTCTACATTTTACAA
>Ga0209700_109288_pt1 | contig 11586 bp, 11 predicted proteins | sample SiratroredBW_FD_187528 | JGI IMG/M metagenome (GOLD analysis project Ga0209700, IMG submission 187528) | Root nodule microbial communities of legume samples collected from California, USA - Siratro red BW (SPAdes) (version 2) | ecosystem: Host-associated > Plants > Roots > Nodule | place: USA...
CTCCAAACCACAACTGATTTGTTCCAATTGAATTCTGAATAATTTGCAGAACTGCTATTATTGTAGTAATTGAATTTCAATATCTGTTCTCAATCTTAGTGGCTGTCCAATCTGATCTTGATAGTAACAGTGCTAATTCTTCTTAATTTTTGAAATCCAAAATAAATATGTCAGTACTGATTTGCAAAACTGTCTTTGGTGTGTTGATGTGATACTATTGAAGTGATTGTGAATATTTGGTATTGATCACCTTTATATTGAGTCTGCTGAACTGTTGTGTTTGTTATAGTTGCATTAGACTTGACATTCTTAGTTGATATTGGTTTTGATATATCTCAGTTACATAAACTTGCAAATTGAGTATTAGTATTTCTATTTGTATTCTATCTTGTGTGCAATTTGGTGTGATTGAATCTGTGTGATATATTACTTTGAAATTGTGAGTTAATTTGCTTCATACTGTCTTTGCTGGATAATATTGGTTAGAATCATTTCTGCTGCATAAAACTCAACTGGTGTATGTGCTATTTGAAATTTGCTCTCTGCCAGCAAAATAAATCGATTTATTCGTGCCTGAAATCGATTTATTTCACCACTGCACCTTAAATCTTTTATCATTGAGACTCAGAAAAGGTTTTCTATTAACTAAATTGTTTTCAGTGTTTTAAATTGACAAAAATCTTTTAAAGTTCAATTCACCCCCCCTCTTGAACTCAGCCAAATATATTTTCAATATTAAATTAGGTTAAGAGTGTATACAAAGGAGAATATTATTATTCAATCCCAAGGCTTTTATTATTATTAATTACATCCTTTTAAATTGCATGTTTATTATTGTGTTCATAAATTCATTCAAATCAAGCATTGTTACGTGTTCTTATTCACAAAACAAAATATTGATATACATTTGAATTCCAATTATAAATTTTGTTCCCTGTGGATACGATACTCTTCTTACTTATTATATTACTTGAGGACTTAGTACACTTGTTGAAAATCCGTTAAATAGTTTTAGGCGCCGTTGTCAGGGAACGATGAAGAATTGGAAATTGAATTTTATATTAATTATTTTGTGAATTACTAATCTTGTGACTATTACATTTTTTATAGTACAGTGGTTGATGCGTTTGAGAAATCAGGTGAAAGAAAAACAATTACTTTTTTATCCACATATCAACAAAACGTCAAGACAACTCAGGCAAGGAGGAAGCGCGAGCAAAAGAATCAGGCAGTGGAGCATTGTTGTGGTGAAATCATGGCTGAGGAACCTAATGGCCGTAACGATCCACCACCTAGAAGAGTTCTGGGGGACTAAGCATTGCAGCAGGGACCCAGACACTTTTCAAGCATTGTTGTTACCAATACAGCTCAAGCAATTGTGATGCAGCCAACATACTCTAATCAGTAATACTCAATTTATGGGATTGGATCATGATTACCCTTATACTCATTTATCCACATTCTATGAGTTGACTGCTACTATGGGAATTGAAGAACGTGACAAGGAGGCTGCGTTATCTGAAGTTGTTCCTATTTTCATTAGTAGGGAAAGCAAAATAAAAATGGGAACAACTTTAGATACACAGCCTCTTTGTCAAGTTCTTCAATTCCATAGTAGTAGTCCACTCATAGAATGTGGATAAATGAGTATAAGGGTCCTCATGATCCAATTCCATAAATTGAGTACTACTGATGAGAGTCAAGTATGCTGGCTACATCACAATTGCTCGAGTTATGTTGGGAACAAAAATGCTTGAAAAGTGTTTGGGTCCCTGATGCAATGCATAGTCCCCCAGAACTCTTCTAGGTGGTGGATCGTTACGGCTATTAGGTTCCTCAGCCATCATTTCACCACAACTCTGGTCCACTGCCCGATTTTTTTGCTCGCGCTTCCTCCTTTGCCTGAGTTGTCTCAACGTTTTGTTGATATCTAGATCAAAAAGTAACTGTTCTTCTTTCACCTGATTTCTCAAATGCATCAACCACTGTACTATCAAAAATGTAACGGTCACAAAAGATTAATATAAATATCCCAGTCATCGAGAAGTGACATATTCAACAACAACTAGGTTAGATTTTTCCACGAAAATAATATTTAAATTTCTCACAGTGACACCCATTTCTTACGAAAGATAACGACTCTTTGAGTCTCTTCACCTATTCAGCTTGAGGTAGGGGGCTTGTGTCCCCTCCTAGGCTTGGGGGTGCTTAGTAAAAAGAGGATATGCAAAAGATAATCCTTTTATTTAAAAATGGACCAAATAGTATGGACCTATTAACCCTCCTTTTAAAGTTAATCTTATTATTCCGGGCCCAATAACCTCATCAATAGACCCATAATGATAATTTTTTAAAATTATTAAAACTAACCCAATATATATCAAGCATTACAAATAACTTCTATGTTGAATTAAATATTTCGATGACTAACATTTGAACTTTGAATGTTTAGTTAGACATTCAAATGTTAAATGACGATTCAGTTACTATTTAAAACTTGAATACGGTTATTTGGATAAATAATAAGATTATAAATAAAATAGTTCGCATTCATCTATTAAATGACGATTAGTTAATACTTAAATACGGTTCTCTGGAAAAATAATGAGATTATAAATAAAATAGTTTTCAGTGAATAAAAAATAACTTCTTTTTACAGAGTATATGGATTGCATATGTTTGAAATTTTGTATCTATTCACTTCAAATTTTTTGAAGACTATTGTATGAAGGTAATTATCAATAAATATCATCTATAAATTCAAAAATTTGATTAAATTAAGAATCATAAAATATCAAAATACAATAAATAAATAAGTGTCTTTCTCCATTTTTAAAAGATAACCATTTTCATGTAATTAGGGTTAATAAAACTGTGTCGATTGCATACATTTCCGGCGTTTTTAACGACTACAGTTAAAATTTAGAAATCTTGTAGTATTAGATAGGTAAGTAGGGTACATAATTGTAAATCCTCTTACACGTGTTTAACTTCTACGAATTAAAAAAAAATATTAGTTTATTGGTTCATGTTATTTTTGAATCACTAAAATGAATAAATAGTATTAATTTAATTGTCATACCACTAAATTTAATAAAAATTTAACGATTCATAATAATCCAAGAAATATTAAAATAATGATTAGTGTAATATTTAAGAAATAAATTGAATGTTGAAATATCAATTCAACGTTAACATAACTTCTTTAAGATAGATATAAATAAATTAAATGTAAAGTCATGTTTTTATAATATATATTAGTATTTATCAAATTTAAATTAGTTATTATATATATATATATATATATATATATATATATGTATATTATTAATTCTATAATTTAATTATCGCTAAATTTAATTAGGAGAATTTAATTTAATTATACCCAATAGGAAACTTCAAGCTACCTCACAATATACATATATATATATATATATATATATATATATATATAACATTCTTAAGTTAATAAAAAAACATAACATTTTTCATTTAATTATTAATAACATCAAATGATAAATAGAAATAAAATAATAATTTATATTAAAATAGTACTATTATATGATAAAGAAAGAAAATAACTTAATTTTGTACACATAACGACCAAATTATTCTTAATGATTTTTTTAGCAAACTTTTATTATTACTGACTTATAACTTTTGGTCACCACTTTTCATCAAGTATATTCGATCGTTTAAATAGTCATTAAACAACTATTTCTACAAACCTTTACTTTTCTTTTTTATAATTTGGCGAATGAACAATTTAATTTTTATATGAATCTAATTTCACATTTAATTTTTCAAAATTAAACGATTTTAGTCATTCTATTATATATTTATTGGATAGTAACGTTTAATAACAAATTACACAATATATATATATATATATATATATATATATATATATATATATTAACATTTTGAAAGTTCTGAAAGTCTCTGCCCTTCTGCTAAGAACTTTAAAGCCGTTCTGTAGCACCGAATCATAAATCCAATCACAAACTTTCTCTCGCTTTGTATAAATGGTTGCATGGCATCGCAATCCCAAATCTGAATGTCAAAGAAGGGTTGAGTTTGAATTCAGATCCAACTTCGAAATTGAAGATAAATCATTCATGGCACCTCTGTCCAAATAACCACGTTCTTTGCCCTCACTCGCCATGCAAAAGTTGCATTTTGATTCTATTAAACTACGTTTTATTTTATTATTTTTTCTTCTTTTTTCTTTTTCAAAATTTTTGTTTTATTTTTTTCATTTTAGTACAGTCGATTTTGTTGAGATTTTTGTGAAACCATATGAAAGAAAACATCAGTATATTTTTTCTCTTGTTTGGATAAACATCAATATAAATTTTTCTGGATATTTCAATTTCTTTCTTGATAGTATTGTAAAATCATTAAATTTTTTAAAAATTATTAAATCCTATTAAAACAATATATATTAACATTTTGAAAGCTCTGAAAGTTTCTGACCTTCTGCTAAGAACTTTAAAGCCATTCTGTACCACTTTAAAGCCATTCTGTACCACCGATCATAAACCCAATCACAAATTTTCTCTCTCTTTATATCAAAGGTTGCATGCCATCGCACTCACCAACCCTGAACCTCAATAAATCTCAATAAATGGTTGAGTTTTGAATTCAAATCCAACCTCGGAGTTGAAGATAAATTAAATCATGCATGGCACCTCTGTCCAAATTATCCACGTTGTTTGCCCTCACTCGTCATGCAGGTTGCATTTTGATTCTACCAAAGCACGTTTTAATTTTTCTTTTTTTTAATTTTTGTTTTATTTTTTCAATTTATTACAGTTGACTTGGTTGGGATTTTTGTGAAAGCATATGGAAGAAAACAATTTTGTCTTGTTTGTGTATTCCAATTTCTCCCTTGTCAGCACCGTGAATAAAATTGAGTAAGCCAAGACGAAAATTTAAGCACATTAATTGCAGTCCCTATTGACCTCACAAGTGAACCCTTCCCCAGAAAACAACATAAAACCGTGTTCTTTCCGTGTGGAAGACCAATGCAACCTTTATTTGTCGTATGTAAAGTTATTACTATTATTCCTTATCACGATGCAAACCATGCATATTAATGTCATGATCCATGTTCTCAACCATTACAAAAATATGCTTCAGGTAACAATTAAATTAAGAACTTTAGGGTTTGTTTATGTTTTCTTCATGGAATTTTTAGAGGAATAGTAAAATAATGTAATTTTTTAATGAAATAAAATTATCCATTATGGGAATTTCTAAAAATATCTCCACACATTCAAGAATAATGGTGTAACTAATAATGAAGTCAAAAGTGAGGTTGAAGGCACCAAACAACAGTTACATATGTAACTTTTCCTTGTTTACATATTCCCCACCCAAGATGTTCTTTCCCACGTTACATTCGCCCCCAACTATGCCTCATCAACTTTTTAGTTCAACCAAATCTTAATAATATCTACCACTTTTTCTCTGATACCCTTTTCTGATATTCTCTAAATTTTATAATTATTTTTGTGTTATTTATTAGATGAACCTAAATTATATAAATTCAGTAATCCAAATGAATTTCATTTAATAATAAACATTTTATTAGAAGATCGTGTTAAATTGTCATTTTTCTTAGTTGAAGATTATATAAGATCCATTTGATATTTGATATACTTCCATCTTAAATTTCTAGTCGATAAATTAATTTATTGAATTAGAAATTTTTAGTAAATTAGTTGATAAAGTAGTTAATAAATATATAATGATAGAAAAGGATATAATTACTTAAGTTCCATTACACAAATGAAATTTTGTATTTCTAAATAAAAATATATTACTGTATAATTATAATATAAGATTATTTTAGAATAATTAAATTTTTAGTACTTCTATTTATTTTTTAAAAATTGTATATGTTTTATTTGAATCACTCATTTTAGTTAATTGAGTTATTAAATGAATATTGATTAAATTTAATTTTTATTTGTTTTTAATAATTTTAATTTTTTTGATTTCTTAATTTAAACTATTGTTGTGTCATTTCCTTCTTATAATTGTTATTGTGTGTAATTTTCACATAAAACATTTGTTACTTCAATAGGTAACGTTAAATATTTATTAATTTGATTTACATAAAAAATTAAAAAAAACATAATAAATACTATAAATAGTACAATAATTATTTCTTTTATAAGATCGGAAGAGGTAATAATAGTTAAAACAAAATTAAGGATGCTAACGAGATGTGTTAAAATATAAGGGAGGCTAATTATAGAAGTTAATAATAATAAAAATATTAATATCATAAATCATAATATTTTTCAATGATAACATTAATAATAATATTGATAATAATAATAATAATAATATTAATAGTAATACTAAAATAATAATAATAATTATTATAATGATATTAATAAAATTAATATTATTCTTATTAAAAAAATTAATATTAATATTAAAATAATAAGATTAATAATAATTATAATAATAATAATAACAATAATAATAATAATAACATTATTATTAATGGTAATTATAATAATAGTAATAATATTAATTGTAATAATAATAATATCATTGTCACTAATTTGAATAATATTATTAATTTTTATTATTAATAATAATATTAATATTGTTAATAGTAATAATAATAATGTTAATATAATTAATAATAATATTATTAGTAGTAATAATGTTAATAATAATAATAATTTCAATAAAATTAATTATTAATATTATGTACGAAAAAAATTGTAGGTTTACATATGGATTTGGATCCGTAGGTTATTACCTACAAAAAATTGTATGTACCAAATTCATATATAAAATCCGTGAGTAATGTTATATTTACCTACGGATTAAGATTCGTACGTAATTACAAAAGTCACTCTCTAGGGATTATATGGAACGAAGTCACTCATGGCTAAATAACTAATTATTGTTTCCAGCACAATCACTTTTAGCTAAACAACCTCATTACAAAAAGGTGTGATCAAACATATACAAGATAAAGGTTCACTCTTCTAAACAGCTAACACTACAAAAAAAAAATCAATTTTATCTACGGAAAAAATATGTAAATAATGTCCAAATTCCGTATCTAAACAATAATTACTGACAGATTATCTACAGAAAGAAATTCATATGTAATTGTGGCATCTGAACTTTATCTACGGAATTTTATATGTAATTCCATAAATAACTGCATTGCACATTACATACGGAATTTTTCCATATTTAATTTATCTACAGAACATTTTTGTATATAATGTCCAATGTAGTCATCTACGAAATTACGTACGAAATACTACGTAAATAAATTACCTACGAAAAAAATTTCGTATGTAAGTAAGGTCGTAATAGAATTTTCAAATCCATAGGTAAATCCGTATGTAAATAATTTTGATATAAAAAAATATTTTTCAAATATTCTAAATTTTTTTTGTTGTCCTGTAAGGCATAATATAAAAGCCTAAGAGCATCCACATAATCCAAAATGAAGTTCTGAACACCACATTAACAATCAAGTGATAGCATATTTAAATTCAAAATGAAGTGATAATCCACATATAATATTAAACCAAATAGTGATAATACATATATAACGGTCAAACAACATATAATCCACATCAAATTCTGAAAACAAATACTAATCACATTCTAACAGTGCAAAAGTTCCAAATAAAAATTGTTTGCCTAATAATTAGAATAGTGAGGATGCCCATCTTTGTCTTAATCTTTATTTTGGTCTTCATTGTTCTCTTATGATCCCCGTTCATGGTGTGATGGCTGGTATTGCTCTTGTTCTTGTTGAAATATGGTCCGTGCATCCGATGGAAGTAATGTTTGGACAATATTAACAAGTGATTGTACTTGTTGAGTTAGTCTTTCATTGGATTCCTTATATGTCTGAACTTGTTGTTTTAGTTCGACAAAGTCTTATGAATCAGAAATCAGACTTGAAGGTCTATGATATATGAGCCTATCTACATAGTTAGAAATGTACGTGAGCTGCCCAATACCATAGATGTGACCTTTAGCAGATTTTCCTCTTACAACACAAATCCAAGTTTCTTTCCTCTTCTCTTCAGGGTCTATAGGGGATAATTATGATGCCCCACCACAGGTTTTAGTCTCTGATCTAGCTTGAGAAAACTTGTTCTCAAATTCTTCCTGTTATTAAAAAATATAAATCAAATCACTTCTATAGTACATATTATAATAAAATAAATAACAAAACAGCATTAGACTTACATGTGTCTTCCTAAATCGTTCATCCACAAATTCACAGGTAGTCTTTCGTACATGAGTTTGCTTAATCTATATGTGGTGGATGACCCAACTCCTTCTACAAACATCATCATTAATATAAGAAGTTATAAAGAATAAAAATCATTTGTGTTTAGTGTACTTACTATGCGAATTGCATGTTCATCTCTAGTAATGGAGCTGCTTGTGTGTAAACTACCACCTATTTTAGATGCCTGATTTTGTTGGACTTGTGAACACTTTGCACAATAGGTTACAGTATTCCACATGGATAACAAGGAGTTTCACACATCATCAAACATCAAATTTGGCTTTTTTTGACTTTTTCGTTCTTGCATGAACATTTTTGACAGCCTATGTGAAGCTTTGGAATGAATTTTTTTTTTACCATTTGCTCATGTTTAGGTCTCCAGCTAACCTTCATCTATGTAAACATAATTGGGAATACAACATATTAATAAGAAATGTTTCATCCAAAATTATAGATTGAATGTCTAAATTAAATAAATATGTGTGCAATCGTTTGAGTTTCAGTGATCAATAACCAATATGCTATATAAACTTTTAAAAAGCAAAGTAATATTAATGACAAATTTAAATGAGAAATGTAACAATCTAAATATGAAAAAACTTACTTTGAAACTTTGGAAAAAAATGTCTTTATCTGGATCAAGTATTGAACCCCACGTAGACCATGGCTGACGATCTTATTGTTGTGATGGCCTGTGATGCAATCGTACATGGATAAAACCTAAATAGGAAAAAGTATTTCAAAATTAGCATACAATAAATTGATATAACATATAATGCAAACAACTTGTTATTTAATTCTTACCCTTAACCACTAAGTGAAATCATAGGAAGAGCAGCATCAAAAGGGGTACCATCCTAAGTGTTTGATTGCTCATCACCTCCATGACTTATAGATTGCCCTGACAACGGTGAAGGTCCTCATAACGGTGGTACCATTGACAATGGTGATGGTATTGATGATGTTGATGGCATTGTGGGTGATGGTGAAGGTGTCGATGCAATAAATGGGGATGGAGAATATGTGATTGGAGGGAGCACTTGTCTTGATGTAGAAGGAATGTTAGCAGTAACATCAAATGGAAAAGATGTGGTTGCAGACACAACACCTCCTAATTAGGTTGATATATTAACATTAGTAGGGGATGGAGATGATATAGGTGCAAGACTTGGGGTTGAGACAAGTATTTTAAGTACATCGTGTGACCTTTTCTTTGATGTTTTTCCCTTATTCACATGGGGACTTGAGGGTTGGGGTGCGTCACAATCCCGTCCTGACATATCTCACTACAAGAAATTTCGTTATTACATACTGAAAATTAGGTACGGATTTAAATCCGTATGTAAATAAGGATTTACGTACGGATTTTACATACAGAATTTTATCCGTATGTAAAACTTTGTTACGCACGGACTTTTTCGTATGTAATATTGAATTAGTTTGATATGAAGGTATGTAATATTGAATTAGTTTGATATGAGGGATCCGTATGTAAAATCTGTATGTAAACTTCGCGTGTTGGGGCGGCAACATTTTATAGAGATATTTTTTGTATATAATGATGATTAAATCAATAGATAAATAATGAAATTTGTTACATATAGATTTTTGATACGGATTTTAATGAAATTATTTTTTAGAATAACATTTTTAAAATGAGAAAACATTTTTCTCTCTCCCGTCATTCTCCCTTGTCATTTTCCCTCCTATAGCCGTGGAACTCAGACGTCTTTGCCTTAAGCTAAAAATTTTCATGCCCTAAACTGAAAATTAGCATTTCATCGTCATTGGAGTTTATTAGGGGGGAGAGGAACGTCGATTACTGTTCGCAAGTAAACCCGGTGAGAAATATTGATTTGAAATGCTTACAAAGTGTATTCTTTCTCTTTAATGTTTGTTTTTCTTTTGTTTAAACAGTTTTGAAGTTTTCTGAGTAGTGAATTTCGTTTTTCCATTTCGCATTCGTGCCATGGTGGATTTCAAGCTTCAATCTAGGGTTTGTTCTTGCACAAGGATCTCACACTGTAGTCGATTTCAAAAGCTTCACATAGGGTTTGCCTCATTTGAGTTAATGATATGTTTTCGTTGGTGTGAAATTTAACTGGGATGAGTGATTATACGAGGAAGGAATAGGAATAGTGATTTACTTGTTTTAAATTTAATTTAATGGTAAAAAAAGTAGGTCAATGGTTTCGTGAAAGAAAGAAATTTCTACAACATTATTGTACGAGTAATTTGTTAAGAGTATGCGTGTTTGATTGGTATTAGTTATAGTTCAAGTTGACTAAGTCCAGTTTCAAGAAAGACAGAGTCTTTCACCACCATCATGCATTCCTTAGTCTTTCACACGAAAACCAACTTAACTATTGGTGATTGTTATACTGCAGGAAAAAGCACAACCCATGGTTAGTTTCACCTTCTGGCATTTGTCTTTGGTTTTGTCACATGGTTAGGGTGCTTTTGTTGTCATTTTAATCTTTATAACTATGTATGAAGTTCTTTACTATGATGTCGACTACACTTGGATTTTAGTTTTAATTATTTTAAATTATGACAAGTTATACTATTTTACAACTACTTTAGTAGTTTATAGTTTATGAACTTTCTAGATTGGATGTTTTTGATTGTGTATTAGCAAACATTAGTAAGCTATAAAAATAAAATTGGTAATTAATTTCGTTTGTATAATTACATACAAATTTTTTCGTATGTAATTATGTACAAATTTTTTCATCTGTAAATTTTCGCATGGATTTTTTCGTATATAATTATGTACGGATTTTTCCATATATAATTATGTACGGATTTTTCTATATGTAATTACGTATGGATTTTTCTGTATATATTACCTACGAAAAAATCTGTACGTAATTACATATGGATTTTGAAATTCGTATGTAATAGTTACCTACAAAGGTTTTACGTACAAATTTTTGGTTGTATGTAATATGTAGATAAATTCAAATTATATGCGGATTTTTAACATTATATATAGATTTTGGCTGTATATAATCCTCATTTTTCTTATAGTGTCTATAAATAAAAAATAAAAAAAATCATACTAATTATTAATGAAAGCAACATAAATAATAATAATAATAATAATAATAATAATAATAATAATATAAGGGATGCTAATTATGAAAGTTAATAATAATAAAAATATTAATATCATAAATCATAATATTTATTAATGATAATATTAATAATAATAATAATAATAATAATAATACTAAAATAATAATAATAATGATATTAATAAAATTAATATTATTCTTATTAACAACATTAAT
>Ga0209700_109291_pt1 | contig 11584 bp, 4 predicted proteins | sample SiratroredBW_FD_187528 | JGI IMG/M metagenome (GOLD analysis project Ga0209700, IMG submission 187528) | Root nodule microbial communities of legume samples collected from California, USA - Siratro red BW (SPAdes) (version 2) | ecosystem: Host-associated > Plants > Roots > Nodule | place: USA...
AAAAAAAAAAAAAAAAAGAGAGAGGTAGAGTTAGGCATACCTTAAAAGCATCTTCATCAGTTTTATCATCACCAATATACACAGGAAGGATATCATTGCAACTGCTTAATCCTAATGTGTCAAGAAAATATTCTACAGCATTTCCTTTGTTCCACTTTATAGAAGGCCTTATTTCCATAACCTACAAATAAACAGTATTCAGTGCTTTTGTTCAGTACCGAGGAGAAAACCAATAGCATTGAATCTGTCATAAAGAGGTAGAGTTAAAAATGAATATATAATCTGAATACCTTTTTACCCTCTGTTAAGCAAAATTGTGGATGATTTTCAAGCACAGACTTCACTTTCTTTTCCAAAAGACCATAATCCTGGATTAAACATATTTTGAAAAAAAAAATTAAATATTGCTTACTAAATATTGTTAATCATTGAGGAAAAGAGAAATGTAAAGAAAGAATTATAGGAAAAAATGTTACAAATTAAAGGTTACCTGTTCTTGGACCTGCCGGAAGTGTACAGAGATGCAGAATCCATTGTCCTCAATCATTGCTCCTTTGATTTCCTTTACTTCATTCTTTAGAATTCTTAATATCTGTTAGCACAAACGGTCAAAGTCAAACATTCAGTTCTGTAGCATACAAAAGGTTAGATTTGATTCACTAACTTGCATAAAACATTTTTCAGTAACCAATACTGCATGAAATGAGAAACATATAAAAATTAATACATAGAACCATGAAATTGACCTATATAATTTTGTAATTTTACTGACCTCCCGAATTGCTGGCAAATACTTCTTGGCAGGTTGAAAGGGAACTTCTGTGTCCTAAAAATTGAGAATACTTACATTAAACAAACTATTCAAGAGAGACATTTAATTCAAGAAAATGCAAAGTAGTGACACTAACATATTTTTTTTCTTTTTGTTAACACAAAATCACATATCATTCATATTTAACTTACAAATATTTCATTCTTAAAATATCCAAAACAATAACTGTGAGGACAGAGTAACTCACACTTTTGGCAATATCAATATCCTCGCCTGCAGAGGATGTAACTGGCAATGATGGTGCCATTATGTCCATGCCATGGCTCCCAGCATAATACAAATTATCTAACTTCACGAAATCTTTGACCTAAACCATAAAATAAAGAGAGAAATTAAAAAAAAAAAGTTATGACTTATATAAATAGAACTCAACACTGGCATCAAATTGAACAATTGATCAACTAACCTTATCTCTGCTTCTTCCACTAATTATTGCTGTTGGAAAATAAGTAGCAACTTCACATACTGCTGCACGCATCTGTCATTTACATTATACAACTGATTCAGTCAATTAGAATCTCTACAATTGCGTATATGAAATGGTTATATAATATGGTCAATTACCTCATCAGACATGAAAGCACGTTCAGGATCATTTACAATTGGGGATAAGGTACCATCGTAATCCAAAAATATGATGATCCTCTTCCCTGTGGCCACTTCCATCAACCTTTCAAATGAGTTCAATGCCGAAGGGTATCTTACCTAATCATACAAACAAATAACTCATCTAATAACATAAACAGTGCATCACTATTCACAAACCCTCATCAACTTTCATAATCTAGTATATATATGTATATGTTGTTGGTTCTGTTTGCCACACTAAAATAAAAGGATTTACATAACTTAATCTATAAGTGAGAATTTCTTATTTCTATTTATTGTATCATGTTTCTGTGTTAACAGTCTATTTCTAGTTGAGAAAATTTGAACCCAAGTGCCTGCAAGAATATTTTAAAAAACAAATTTCATTTTTTTAATTATAAAAATGTTACTCTTTTTTTCTAACTTTTTTTAAGATTAAGGTAAATTCGGTGTGTGTAATGACTTATCGAATCTTCTATAATTTGAGAATAGTTTAATCAAAAAATCTGAAATTCTTAATTTTCAAGTTAGAAAGAAAGTAAATAAGTCATTTTTGTGTTTTACTAGGTTGGTACCTACCACCCATGAATCGTAGCCAGACAAAATGTACTTGGTATTGGTTTCGGATTGATCAATCAAATTCAGTGTGGTCCTTTGAATTAATGAGTTTTCATGAACATCAATTGGGTCCTCCTTTGCTTTGAAAATTGGTTGTGGCATCCGTTTAGTGTTATGTGATGTTTGAAATCCCATAATATCTTGTAACTGTGTCAACCTACTCTTGATAATCTAATATATACCACAAAATAAAGTAAGAAACACTGGTTAGATTGCTTCCAAAACAACGGTGGCGAGAAGAAAATAAAAGATATAAGAGCATGCCTACTTGATTTACCTTCAAAGTGACAAGGAGAAGAAATATATAGTTCATATTTAGTTGAAATTTACAGCACTAACTACTTTCAACTGTCACAGGAACTAATCTCCTGAAAACAAAAATAGTAAGATATGAATTCACATCATTACATGAATTTTATCAATTATTAAACAAACAGGGTAATAAATAAAAGAAATGCTTTAAATAATACATCAATAATTAAGCATAAACAAATAGTTCTAGATTTTTTTTTTACCCACTTATGGTCCTTTATCAATTATAAACAAAATCAGAACAAAAAAAGAGTCTAAATAGGATCTATATTTGCTTATGGGCTTGAGCCCAACTAATAATTCAAGAGACAGAAGAAAAGTCATGTGTGGGTCCCACTGTAAGCATTAGATTATGTGTGTGATTCTACAAATAATGTCCAACAACCAACGATCCAAAACTATTATTCTATTCATTTCAACTTGTTCTAAATTTTATCCTACAATTTTTTTGAAGTGTATTCTGTAGTAAAATAATAATAAAAAAGAACAATTTTCTTTTCATGTTAAAAAAAAGTATACTTATCTAATATCTTTTTCTTGGGCAGTTATGGAAGCATAACTTTCTTTTTTCTTTTTCACTCTTTGAAAGTTGATTTGCATTATTGTTACACTAACTCTTTGAAAATAAATATTTTTATTTTATTAGAAAAGGATTTTTAAACATTATAAAAAATATAAATGTTTTAGCCTAAAATTACCTTAAATTTTAATTAACTATAATCTCCATGCATTTAATTGAGTATATTAAATTTTTTATGACCTTTTTTTTTTCCTTTTCAAAACTCAAATTTAATATTTTATATCTTAATTATGGAAAAATCAAACATCAGTTAAAAAAAAAGTTAGAACTATTTTTACAATGTTGTAGGAAAAAAAATATGTTCAAATTTCTAAACTGACCGAAAATTTTGACAAAAACACACAAGCTTATAGTCAAGCTTGTGACGAACAAGTTTTTAATCTTTGCACAAAGTGCATTTTTGTGCTTTTTTTTAAGTTACTGTCTAATAATAAATTATATATATATATATATATATATATATATATATATATATAAAACACTGTTTTCTAATGAAATATAAAAATAATTTGATTTATAAAAAAGTAGATACTAAATACATACAAGTATATTCAATTGTGACCAAAAGTCCGTATACTATATCTTACAAAAAGAAAAAAACATAACAAAGGTAATAATTATGCTCTAGTAGAATTGTTCACCATTATTGATGGGATCAACTGATGTAGTTGTCCAACAAAATCATGACATGTACAGCTCTCATAGAGAAGATTAGTTATTGTATTTGGTTGCTACTATTTCTATCCTATCGAAAAAGCTTAAAACTCAAACATAGATATTATATGAGCTAGCGACATAAGAAAATAGAGAAGAATTTATCAAAATCATGGACTGCTAATCAATTCAATAAGACTATACTTGAAGTATTTCAAATAGTTTTTGTCTAGAAAGTCATTTTCACCAATCAAGTTCAAGAACAATTTTAATAAGCAAAATGATATTGTGTCCATTTTCAATCATTCTAGAGAAACCATCAACTAACAAATGCTTCCAGTGGGCCAAGTAACTAAGGAATAAAGTAGTTGTACAGCATGATGTCGTTTTCAGGAAGTAAAACTTTCATCTGTAGTTTAGACAGAAATGCATGAAAACAATACAAAAAAAACAAAAGGGCAATACATTATTGAAGTACAAGATTTGACAACTTGTCTGCATACAAAGACAAAGTTTGAAAGACCTCCGTGTGTAGGGTAGGATATTAGTCTATTCTGACTCAGATGACAGTGACACAGGCTAAAAAAAGTTGGAAATTTAGACCTACATCAATGGAGTAACTGATCTCTGATCTCTGTGTTTGTTAGCCTTTTGGTTGCACTCAACTACCCTTATCCCCTTCTAACTGAATCAGTTTCTTTACTCTACCTTGACTAATCCAATCAAGGTCTAATATAACTAGACTTTGACACACATACATCTTTCAGACAGTTTCACATGACAGATCAGTACCTAGGCACATCATCTGTTGCTAGTGGTTTCATGATGTGATTAACAGTAACAACAATAACCATATTTCTTCTGGCTCAGATGAACTCTACCAATTAAGAACTCTACCACCTTATGTAAAAGAATACATAAAGGAAATGCTAGCTGGTAAGTGAAATTACAACAAATATATATTTGTACTTCAAGTGCACTAAAAAAGAAATAAATTCTTGAAGAAAAATGCTCTTTTAGATCCATTGAAAGAATATATAAGTTCTACCTGCCATTGAATGAAGAAATCTTTAGCTTTACTGAAAATTCACAAATAGATTGGACAAAAAATGGAAAATGACTTTTACTTTGCATGAAGTTAATTAAAACAATAAATTTTATCTTACGTGTCAGTTCTATGGCTAAATATATTTTAAACTAAATATATAACTATATAGAGAGATAGACTAAGTAAATGAGAGAGTGAATTAAATGTCCATTCATATAGTCTCTCTCAACAACATTTGGTACCACAGACTATTTTTGTTTATGATATATATTTCTTTATCACACGTGACATGGCTTGTATCTCCAAATCTCAGAATGAACAAAAACATATTGGTTATTAAAACAGTTTGAACTCTGTTTTAACCTTTAATGAAAAATGACAAAACAAGGTTGGTGAATCTGTTATTAGATGAAAATAAACCACATATTAATAAACAGTCTTCCCTACAAATAAATAAAATAAGAAGCCAACATAACACATAGAAAAGGAAGAGTACACAAGTGGGATATGCATCAGCAGTACACGTGTAAGAACAATAAACCAGACCCACATACTTTTTATCAGTTAAAAAAGAGTAAAAGGATCGCTAGGAGAAAAATGACTCTTGACTTTTGAGCCGTGTGAATCCAAATAAAAAGTAGCAAGAACTTAATTTAATTATATAAGGACAAAGATTTCACGTGTCGGTTAACAAAACGGTTGATGCTAAAAGGTTCAGAAACCAGGAAATGGAAGTGTACCGGACATCCTAGTACGACAAACTGGTCAAGTCCAAAGAAAACTATTGGTACCTAATGCTGAATATTATAATTCTTCTCTGATAAAATAAGGTTATAATTAATTTAACAAATTTAGTAAAAAAAATGGACAAGATTTAAACAGTTGGGTCAAACATATTAATTATAATAATTGTACACTTGTAATAGGTGTATTAGTTAATTCTAGGTGATGGATGCAGAAGTTTATAGTTTTAAAAATCAAAGAAGAATGAATTTATCATTGACCTAGGAGCTAACTTATCAGTGAATACCTTCATTCAATATAAGAAAGGACCCAGTGAAGAACCCATTAAAAGTGAGTAACAAGAATGAAAATTCCATCAAACACTCATGTGTTGTATATATAGCTTACAAATACTCGTTGTATACATAGCTTACAAATATTTGTTGTATATATAACTTACAAATATTTGTACTTACAAATATTTGTAGTCTGTGGCACTAGAAATGATGTTTTTCCAATAAGTAATGCAAAATATTGATACTAATTCAATTGGTTTCATCAAAAGTTTCCAATTTATATGTTTAAGGAAACAAAAAATAACTCAAGCAAAAACTAACTACTATTAGTTCAAAGAGGAAATAAGAATTTGTTGTACTTATAAAAATAACATATTCATTTGTCACATCGTATAACTGCAGTAAGGTTCCTTGATATATAAAGATATGAAAGAAGGTTACTGTATACAGTCTTGTATCTTTGCAGATTATACATACAAAAAATATATAACACTACACAACTATTATCCTTAAATTAAAAGGCAAAATACAACTCAAGCATCCAAGATCTAGAGACTATTCATAGTTGAGTCAATGCACTTCTCCTGTTCTATAGACAACAAAATCTAGCTCTTAATTATTTGGAGAGTTTGTACCAAAATCTTGTCTTCTGCTAGCATGTTGATTCAACGAACCGACAGCTGCTTCAGTGGCAGCAGCACACACAAAGACTCACACACATATTATATATCATTTATTTATAAAATAGACAAGTTTTTCTCTTTCCTAAGATAAAATAGTTTTTCAGGGCTAGTTGAGTGTTAAAGACTCTGATGCTTGTTGCAGCCGCTACATGCAATCGGCAATTCTACCTTTTATCATTTCATAGTGGAAGATGCTAGTGGAAGATGCTAGAAAAAACTCAAATTATATATAGAAAATTTTTAAAAAAAATACCTAGCAGGATAACATAAATATCATCGGTGTTTATATCTTTAAGGAGGGGAAAAATATTAAAAATAAAAAATAAAGAAAGTGAAAAGCAGAGGACACCATGATAAGTTGACACGACAGAGAAGAGTGCATGTAGGGAGGGGTGTCTGTGAGAAAATTAAAGAAGAGTCCAAAACCAGACACAGAAACAGAACATTTTCTATTGACTACAGACTTTAACTGTTATCTAGGCACATGTCCTTTCACCCAATCTCTTGCTTACTGCTCAGCTGGATCCTTTCTACTACAAATCTGAATTGAGTCAGACCGTGGGCCCAACTCAGTGCCACATGTACGGTACACATATTGAGGCTGAGGAAAGCCCATGAGTGCGTGGCATCAACCTTCATGGACCCCATATGGTTATTTGGAAAAATAGCAAAAAAAGATAAAGAAAAAACCAAAAACTGGATTCCAACCGCTTTCTTGGTTTCTCGTGCATAATCTCCTCTTTTTTCTTTTACTTTTTCTATGAAACCAAAAAACCATGATTATTATTAAATGCAGTGAAAAAAAGGAGAGAAGAAAAAGAAAACAATAATGAGATGGGAGCCGTGGTTGAAAGGGAATCAAAATCAACCAAAAAAATAACACCGATGAAGATGAAGAATATGAAAAAAAAGATGTGCAGGTGAAGGATAAAATCTGACCGACAATTAATATTATTTTAAAAGAAACGGACAGAAAATGGAATAGAATCGAAACTGTTGAGGATACCCCATATGAAAGACATGCAATGGAGCAAGATGAACATATTCGATGAATAATGACATATGGAGAGGTGGACCAAGGATAATAATAACATTATGGTGTAATCCGACCAAAAGGAATGGTCAAGCAATAAATATGGCTATTCGTGAACAAAATGAAGATTTGCGCAAAAAAGTATATGAGTTAGTGAGGAGATAGGCTCTTACCAAGATTATGCAGTGATGCTGGTTACTGCGATGGAAATAGTTGTGTGACCTCTGAGAAGATTTTAAGAAAGAAGAGCTTCAATGAAGGGGTGAGAGAGAGAGAGAGAAAGGGGAGAAGGTAGAGAAGAAGAAGGGAGGTATTTATAGAAGGGAGTTTGAGGAGTATGGGGTTTGGTGAATGCCGAGGGCCAAGGGTGGGCCATGTAGAGGGAGAGATTCCATTAACTACTATTTTTGAAGTTGCATGATTTGGGGGTTCAAACTTTAAATCATGTGCAATTACTATTATAGGTCTAAATTGTATCCTTTTGCAAATTTAGTATTTTCTAAACACGGTCCTCTCTTTAGACTTTTTTGTTATAACCATGCTATACTTTGTTTTCAATCTCTACTTTCTTCTAATGTACAAAAGAAAAAAAAAACTACTTTTTTCTTTCTTTTTTTCCCTTTATTACTGTCTTTTTTTCCCTTGTTTGACTTGCAAGCATGAATTTAGGTGAAAATCTATTTATAAAGATAATTTAGGATTTGATTTCCCATTTCAGATATATATGACTAAAGATACTATTTTACTTCAAAATAGAAAATAGACCTATTTTTATCCTTACCTATTTATATTTATCGGAAATGTTGAATTTAGGCTTTTAAAAAACAAAAAACACTCGACAATTAGATCCAATGAAGGCAACTTGTTTATATATATATATATATATGTAGTTTGCACACTAACATATTATATATCTAAGTGATACTGGACAAACATTATTGAAGTATCTTAAGCAACAAAACAAAATAAAAAGATAAATTTAGAAATGCTTAAATATTCTCAAGTACTTTCTCAAAGACCACACTAGTTATTCATGTGTGTGATCTTTTTCTCTTAATCCAATTAAATTCTTGAAGTCACTTCAGACATTGCAGCATTTGCCTGTGAATTAAAGACTATAAGAATTGTCCTTGTAAATTTGTATTATAATTTGCAAATATAATAAACTTGTATCATAAGTTTAATATATTTATACTTATTAAAATATAATATTAAATTTATTATATGATTTTTAATTATGAAATTATGTAATATAATTAAAAGGTAATTTAGAATTATAATTTTTAATTTAAATTTTTGTTGAAGATCTTACATCAACTAGAAATAAGATATTTGAATAGTTTATAAATAGATACAAACCTCACCCTACAAATCCATTTTGTAAGTTTGAATTAAGCTTAAAGTCAATTCCTTAATATGGTATAAGAGTCTATCCTAGCAAGGTTGTTGGGCCTATTAGTCTCACGAGAATTTCTCCCTACACCTCTATGATATCATCCTACACCTCCACACGTTTTATAATTCCAAAATTAACCTTCAGGAAAAGATCAAGATACTCTTTAGTAAAAAAAAAAAAAAAAGGTTTGAAACGTGATGACAATGGATGTCCCAGAATTCGTAAAGCTTTAAGGATGCTTTCACTTGGTTTGCAGGGTGGAAAGTGGGCGGTTCAAGATAAAACAAAACACATAACAAACCTTACCTTAGCCTTAATGGATGCTTCAATTTCAAATGGAGGTGCAGAAAAATTCAATCTTCAATTTGAGTATCACTGTCAATCCACCGTGACACACCACCAGCAACTACTGTGTCAATTAAAGAAGAACGGTCAACGAAGAACAACTTAGTGAGAACAGTGCAGCGTAACGACAACGATTTGAGGGTGAGAGAGAAAGGTGAAGGAGAAATGTAAAGGGTGTAGGGATTTGATTTGGGAGTGAGGGGGTAAAGGATAATCTTGGATTTTAAAATTTATTTTAGGGGTAAATTGGTCTTTTTGCATAAGGTACAAAGATACATGATGATGTCATGGAGGTGGAGAAAAAAGCTCTTTAGTCTCAGACACACCAATTGAGAAGTTTCAAGAAAAGATACATTAGATATCTCACATCACATAAATAATATTTTAATAGTTTATAAGTGAACACCAAAACATCACTTCTGATTTTGTAAAATTTAACTAAGCTTAAAGTTCAATAATTAAATTTCTTAAAATTAATTAGAAACTAGACAATATTGAAATAAAAAAAAATATTTATTATATATTTTTAGTAATTATGTATGACATATTTATTGTAAGAGTCAAACTTATAGATATAAATTTAATACAAAATTAAAAAATTATATAATATAAAATTTAAGATTTTACATTTTAAGTAAAATTTTATATCTTATAAAATCAAAACTTTTTTTTTGTGTCCTATAAGTCTTATAAATTATTTTTATTGGAGTATAAAAGTTGGAAAGTTGTTTTTAAAAGGATAATGCTTTAAGGATGCTTTCACTTGGTTTGAAGCAGTGGAAAGCAGGAGTGGAAGATAAAACAAAACACATAACAAACCTTACCTTAGTCTTAATGAATGCTTCAATTTCAAATAGAGGTGCAGAAAAATTCAATCTTCAAATTAGGTACCACTATCAATCCTGTGACACAACAAACTACCGTGTCAGTGTATATAATTTGAAAGGAGAACGGTCAACGAAGAACAACGTAGAAAGAATATTGCAGTGCCACGACAACGACTTGAGGGTGAGAGAGAACAGTAAAGAAGAAATGTAAAGGTGTAGGGATTTGATTTGGGAGTGAGGGAGGTGAAGGACAAACTTGGATTTTAAAATTTATTTTAGGGGTAAATTGGTCTTTTTGCATAAATTACAAAGAAGATACATGATGATGTCATGGAGGTGAAGGAAGAAGCTCTCTAGTCTCAGACACACCAATTGATGTAACGCCCCTGCACCTCCAGAAGCATATTTTCTATTTTCTCTCTCCTTCATGCCTCCCTCTTCCATTCTCAAAATCTCTCTCCCTTCTCTCTAGTTTTTCTCCCTCCATACGTCATCTGTTTTAGAATCTGATCATACTCTACAGTACCTGAGGAGTTAATGATCATTTCTAACCAATCAGAATTTCAAACAGAGTAAGTTCATATTTGCTCTAAAGATCCCTTAATCTCTGTTTTTCCTTAGGTTTTTGTCATCAATCTTAGTAGGAACAGTTGAGAAAAGTATTTCTCTCAACTTAATTAAGATTATACTGAAATTTGGTTTCGTTCTGATAACTTGTTCTAGATCCCTAAAGATTGGGTTAGTGCCACTAGCTAGTTTGGAGGAATTGTTTTCGGAAATTGTCATCAGGTAAAGGAAGCTAGTAACTTATTTTTAAACTTTTAGTTACTTTTAAATTGAACTCAGATAAAAACTTGAATATGTATTATCAGTGCTCAAGTTTTTCTTGCAGGTCTGACTAGTTCTTGAGCACTTAATAAGTTTGACTATCTTGATTTTTGTGTGATTAATAGACATTATTTGAGCAATGATGTTAGAAAATAGTATGCAAGAACTTTTGATTGTTGTTTGATGGATTGAATATGATTTATGGTTTGAAAGAGTATTGATGTGAATGTTGGAATGATGAAGTTGATGCCATACATTTAGGATAATGTATGAGTTATGCTTGTTTGTGTACACTAAGTATAGCACGCCTATGTTTAATAGAGATCCTCAAGCTTCACTGATGATCTAAGTCACATAGACTAAGATATCAGGTGGTGAGAAGCTGTGAGGGAGTTCATACACACAGGGACCACTGGTGAGACTCGGTATTGAATGTTTGAACTTACTTTGATCCTTTCTCTTAGATTCGAATGGCAGTCTAAGTCTTGGGTATTGGATTAGTCCTTTCTCTTATATTCGCTGGTAATCTAAGTCTTGGGTATTGGATTGATCATTTCTCTTAGAATTGCTGAATCTAAGTCTTGGGTATTGGATTAGATGTTGGTCTCTGGTAGGGGCATACTTAATGGGTCTTCCGGAAGACGATAGGTCAATGTGAGGCCTATATGTGTGATATGGTCTATGTGTGACCTATATGTATTGATGTGGTCCATGTGAGACCTTTATGTATGATGTTTGACATGGGTACTTAAAATGGAAAAGGAAAACTTGTATTGAAACTTAATATGCTAGACTTTAAAGAAATTATTATGACTGAGATA
>Ga0209700_109293_pt1 | contig 11577 bp, 2 predicted proteins | sample SiratroredBW_FD_187528 | JGI IMG/M metagenome (GOLD analysis project Ga0209700, IMG submission 187528) | Root nodule microbial communities of legume samples collected from California, USA - Siratro red BW (SPAdes) (version 2) | ecosystem: Host-associated > Plants > Roots > Nodule | place: USA...
TGCAGATGATACTCTTTTTTTCTGTGAGCCTTCTTTGCATAATGTGTTGGCTGTTAAAGCAATGCTGAGGAGCTTCGAGTTGGTTTCGGGGCTTAGGGTTAACTTCCACAAGAGTGCTATCGGAGCTATGGGTATTTCCCAACTAGATAAGTTGGTCTATTCTAAGTGCTTAAACTGTCGGCAAATGGAGCTTCCTTTTAAGTACTTGGGTATCACTATTGCAGGTAACCCTAGGAGAATTACGTTTTGGAATCCGATTATCGATAAAATTAAGTCAAGACTTTCTAGTTGGAAGGGTAGATTGCTTTCTATGACGGGGAGGATTTGTTTAATTAAGTCTGTCATCACTGCTTTGCCTCTTTTTTACTTCTCGTTCTTTAAGGCACTGATTGCTGTTTATAACCATATTAGGAGAATCCAAGCTAAGTTCCTCTGGGGTTGGGGTTTTGAAGAAAGGAAGATTGCCTGGGTTAATTGGAATAAGGTGTGCAGTCCAGTTGAAGTCGGTGGCTTGGGAATAAAGGACATTGAATGTTTTAATGATGCTTTGTTAGCTAAGTGGAATTGGAGGTACAGGTTACCTGGTGAGGGGTTGTGGAGAGAGATCCTAGAAGCTAGGTATGGTAACTGGAGGAATATAGATGCTGCTTCGGTCCACAGGTCTCACTCTGCTTGGTGGCAGGATGTTTGTAGGATCTTTGATAAGGGTGATCTAGGTCTTTGGTTCGACCATAAATGTCAGTGGATTCTAGGGGATGGTAGGTGGGTTAATTTCTGGAAAGATAGATGGGTGGACGGTCAGGTGTTGAAAGACAAGTTTCCAAGATTGTTTACGATCATTAAGTGTTTAGAAAGTGTGGTGGGTGACCTTGTCCTAAGGGAGAACATTACTAGCGAAGGGTGCTCCAGGTGGTGTTTAGGTTGGCGCAGGGAGAGGTTTGTTTGGGAGAAGCTCGAAGAAGAACAACTGCTGGCTATGATTTCTAATGTCCGTTGGCACTCTAGTGATCAGGATAGGCTGGTGTGGGTAGGAGACAGTGATAGTAATCAAGAGTATATTGTTAAATCCAGGTATAGTGTGTTGAACAAGGAGGACCAAATGCAGGTGTCTGAGATCTTTCAGTTGTTATGGACTCTTAAGATTGTTCCATCAGCAGCGGTTTATGCTTGGAGATTACTATTAGATAAACTACCAACCAGACTTAACTTAGCTAAAAGAGGTATGCAATTGACGGACTTGTCTTGCCCACTGTGTCAAGAATACGAAGAGTCAGGACAACATTTGTTCACCACGTGCAAGGTGGCCCAGAATGTTTAGGATCAGTGTGAGAGGTGGGTTGGAAATGTCAATGTCAGACATGAGTCTATCACTATTCACTTTCAGAGTTTTGGTCTTGTAAGCTGGCGTCAGTGTGTTATTTTAGCTTGGAAAGGGATGTGGGTGGCTATAGTGACGGAGCTATGGGACCATAGGAATAAGGTGATTTTTAACAGAGGGTTAGTAGATGCTACAGAGATTTTTACTCTAGCTCAGCTCAAGGGTTGGTGTTGGCTTAAGAATAAGTTTAAGAGAGTTGCATTCTCTTATTTAGACTGGCACTTTGCTCCTCTTAAGTGTCTTGACACCCTGGACTAGCTCAAGTATGTTTTTGAGGAGTTTTGCGGGGTTGTACTAATGTGTTAGTACTTTTACTTTCTTGTGTAGTAGTTTTGGTTTTCCTGTGTTGTACAAGTGTTTGTTTGAGATTTGAGGCCATAGTCAGAGGCATACCATTGTATTGGGATTGGTTTACAAGGAGGCTATAAGGGTTGGTATTGTAACGGAAGCGTGTTTTTTGTTTGGTTAATAGCTTAGTTTATTTTCAAGTAAGTGGGCTTTTTAGTATTACCTCTAGGTGTTCTACCTTTTCTTGTTTTCGTTTTTTTTTCTGTGGAGTGGTATTGCTTCGTGGTCCTTTCTTGTTTTTTTATTTTGTAAAAGAGTTGGTGCACCCCTTAAGTGCTCCTTTTTATTCATTTTATTTTTGGCTGTTAAAAAAAAAAAAGATAACGTCATTTTTTTCACGTATTTAATCTAATGTTAAGGTATTAATTCTTGTTTAAATGAAATTATATTTTATGAACGATAACGAATTTTATTATTAACGTGCTTTTATGATAACTATGTATCTAAATATAAATTACATTACCCTAAGAGCAATTTTATAACATGTTTTGGGTTCATAATTCAAAAATTAACTTTTCACGATTTGATGGCAAAAAGTAACAGCTATAGCTTTCATATTATAAACATGTTGTTTCTTGTACATCAAGTTTCTAAACATGATCAAAACAAATTGTGCTAATATTTATTCTATTTTTATTTGAAATTTTAAAATAAAAATGGATCAAACATTCTCCCTGATAATATTATTAAAAGAAAAAATATATATTTCAACATCCATCATTTAAAAAAAAATATCATTCAAAACTTCAATTGTAAGAATATATATATATATATATATATATATATATATATATATATATATATATATATATATATATATATATATATACTTTTAAATGAACATCCAAATTCTAAAGCCCTATAAAACATATAAACTAATTACTATGCCAAAATATGTAAGAATATAGCATGCATGAGTAACTAATTTAAGACAAGTAAATATATATACCCAAAATTTTAAAAGCCAACTATAAGTTTGGTTTATAGTCTTTTAAAACCATTCAAATCTGAAATATAAATAGCATTCAAGGTCCATAATATAGATATAAACCTTAACAATTTATTTATATAAGATGATCTTATACTTAAACCATCACGTGCTTATATGAGAATATAGAATGGTCATAGTTTCAAATATATAATGAACAATAAAGACAAACTAGAGATATAATATTTCAAGTATAATATACATCACCATTATATGAATTAACTAAATTTTTATTTTAATTATATCTTCTTTACTTTCAACTTTCATAATTAAATAAGTTTTATAAGATAATTATTGAATATGTTCATTTGAGATTAACATATAACTAAATATTATAATTTACACATTCATAAAGTAGTTCATAAATAGTCAAAATTAACTCTTTTATGTTTACTTTAAAAAGTAATAGGTTAAAAATATTCATCAACTTCTCACATATAATATTCTCATCTCCATAATTTGAGAAGGTAGTGAAATTTAAATATCTCTTTTTCTTAGTGATATTGATATCCCATGTATTGTATTTTTTAATAGGATAATTTTCCGGCTTAGAAACTTACTCTTAAACTTAACTAAAATGAATTATTTCATATTTCTTAAAATAAAATATAGCAATAATTTAATAAATTTAATAAAATAAATTTATAAGCAAAGGTAAAAATACATAGTTATAGCAATTACATACAAAAATAATATCCAACTAGATCAATTTATTTATATGAATCAAGCGAATATATTTCTTAAGAAAAGAAGTTGATCTCTTCCTTCTCCATGTTCAAATGTTCAACCATCACTTTAGGTGACAAATTTTGTTACTTGAATGACACCTTAATCGCTAGATGAGAAATCTTTAAAACAAATTTTTGACCTTAGGTTTCATTGCACTTGAGCAAAATATGTAAAATCTACAGCACCAAAATTTTCCAACATGTAAATTACTCAATTTCACACTTCAAATACTTTTCATGCACAGGATTCAATCTAGAAACAAAGCATTGACACATAGTTCAACATAGACTAAAATTACTCTAACCATAGAAAATTCTAATACTAGCTTTATTTACAATCTCATAATTTAGCTTACTCAATTTATTAGTAAATTTTTATATCAAAATTTAAATTATTAAACAAGCTTCTATATCACATATTTCACTCTAGCATCCAATTTCAAACTCAAAAGTCCACACTTTTATTTATTTAAATTCATGTTAGATATTACTATGAACTTTAACATCTCAGTTAGGCTGAAACCTCAGATATCAATAATCATATGTCATGAAATATAACATATTATTAAAAAGAAAATACAAAATCATGGGGGAACTAGGCCAAACCTATGGCAAGAAAAGAAGATAAATACTCCCCAACCAAGCTAAATAAAACGAAATAGAAGAAGTTGATACTTATTATGAAAAAAGTATAATTTAATAATAGTAGGTAAATCATCATACCATTTAAAATCTAACTTGTTATGGAGACCCAGCGAAGCCAGCTTGTCAGCACAGTGGTTTCTTTCACATAATATATGAGAAACTTTGAACTCAATTTCTTTACATATCTTTATACACTTTCTCCATCTCCCTCTCAAAGACCGTGTAATATGATTAAACAAATTAGATGCTTGATAAAGTTGGGAAAAGTCATACACCAAATACGTCTGGGAAAAGTCATACACCAAATACGTCTGAAGTTTTTACTCCAAGCTAGCTCAATAGCAAAAAAAAAAAAAAAAAAAAAAAAAAAAGAAAAACTCATCATTCTCTAGTATCAATCCTCACATTATTATGTTTCAAAAGTCTACATATTTATGCTTACTAAAATTGTCCTATTATCAAATTTCAATTCTTCCCAATATCCAAACATCATAAAATATATCAAAATCAAATTAACAAGATATACCTTTATGTTCAATTTTTTCCCAACCGATCATACATTTGCTAATTCACAAATTACTCAAAATATCCTTCAACTCTAAGTTAAATTAAAGCATATAAATTACACGATTAGAAGATCTTTTCATTAACTTTTTTTTATCAACAGTAAAAAATATATAAACTAGAAATCTTTATAAAAGAAAAAAAAGTACAAAAAACAATTTAGTTTCTTAATGGCAAAAATAAAATAGAATTATTTATATAAATATTTTATCTCTTATAAATATATAACTTCTAAAATGATCTGTACTCTACTTAATTTATACTTTATCAAATAATTATATGTTTTTAATTTTATTTTCCATATTTTGTAATTTATTTACTCTCTATTTCTATTTTCTAAATCAAACAGGGGATAAGTCTCACATTTTAGTAATTTATACATGAGAGCATAAAAGTTAAATCAACTTAAATTTGTATCCAATTTTTCTAACGAGTATAATGGTCCAACCAGACCTTCTCAGTCAAATAACTTAATTTTTTTTCATCTCCATGTTTGCACAAGAGTGGTAGCAAGTGGGAAGGAGGGACAGAATCATATGCTTCCCCTTTACAAATTTTCCATAACGATTGGTTTCCCTTTAAATGACAATTGTTTATTAGGTAAAGCAAAGTAGTGGCCTATGTTGTTAAAGTTTTCATGTTCTTCACACGTGCCATTTTCCCACTGGTCATATTTCTCAATGGGTTTGCCACTTTCAAATGCCATTTTATACGTGCTTCAATTAACTAATAATATACTAAAAACACATTCATTTTTTGACGAATGGGGGAGGGGACAAAATAAAATATATACAAATAAAAAGGGTCTTTTGTAGCAAAAGATAAATTCACATTCAATATGCTACTTTAATCTTGCCGCAGCTGCTTCTCAAACTAGGGTTTTACAAGTTCTTGGTATTTAGACAAGGCTAATTGAAACAGAATTTAGGTTAAAAACAATCTTATCACACTATATAAGAATCATTATATAAAATTTTAATTCATATATATATATATATATATATATATATATATATATATATTGGATATAATATGTTAAAATATATATATATATATATATATATATATATATATATAAATTGGATATAATATGTTAAAATTTAAATATAAATCTTAAATCTCATATTAAATAAAAATGAAAAAGTTAAACATTATTTAAAATAGAATATTCATAAATCTATATATTGTCTTAAAATTTTTTATAGAAGATAATAAAATATATCTTATATATGTTTAGTTCGTAATTTATGATGGTTGAATATCACCAAATAACAATCTCTCCTAACATAATAGAACACATTATGAGTTAAAATTTATTATGAACCCTAAAAAAAAGTATAAATTGATAATTAATAAAGATCAAATTCTTAATTTTTATTTCTTGTGATTTAGTTAACAAATTATCTAATTCTTGTGATTAGTATCTTTTAACTAATTATAGTACATGTTGTGAACGATCTCCTATCTATTACTTCTAAATTTAATCAAAATAGTGCACTTTACGCAATCTTTAACCGTTTTTAGAAAACAACGAGTTCTTCAGCTGCTTTAATAATGTGAAAAGAACTATAAATTAACACGATAGTGTCTACCGACGAATTAACCAACCAACCTAAGAATGAAAAGAAAAATTGTAAACGAACGAATACAAACAGAAAACTATACATAAGGAACTCTTTATTTCCATAATTTAATGATTTTCTTATGTATGCGAAGGGCCACTATGGTTTGCTTCATTTAGCTACATGCAATAGTTAATTCAAAGTTTTAGGTCAAACACTATACTAAGGAACCTTTATAGGTTAAAATAATTGGTAAAAAGTTTGAAATAGTCAATTAAGCTTTATTTTGCAGCTTAGGTCCTTTAATGATGCATGCTAATCCAATACTAGAGACTTAAAAACAATAGTATTTAGGTTGACGGAATCAATTAAACAATAATGAAACCATTAACGATGTGGTTAATTAGTACTTGAATTAATTAGTGCCACAAACTCGTATATGCTTTTTGGTGTAATAAACTGTAATATGCTTGTGAATATTGTATATTATACTGCGTAATAGCTAGTTATGCTAGATGATAGCTTGCTATTAACATATACCTCTTTTAGTTATCAACATAAGCAAAAGAACTTCAAAAGTAAAATTCTGATTCAAAGAATGTAATAATATATGTAATAATCTAACTCGTCATGTTTTAATATATGTAATAATATAAAAGCACACATTAATCTTAATTTAAAATATATCCCTAATGAGAAAAAGAAAGAAAAACCTGGAATTGACAACTGGGCATTTAGGACTGTTCTTGGAATTGTTAAATGAAAAATAATATTCGAAACAGGAGCAGAAATTCTTCCATGAAATGTCACGTCACTTTCTGTTTTTTTGGCCTTTGTTTAAACGTACGTATATCCATCAATTCCTTAATTCTCTTCTCTGTTAATCCTTATCAAAAGAATTTGTGAAATGAATCCTTTGCAGCTACCACCACCGCTTATTTTCAGCTTTAATTTTATTTTATTTTACTAATGTAAAGCTTATGTGAATCTTCCCTTACTAATCTCACACTGTGCTTAGAAATAGATTCCCAAAGATTTTTAAATTTATATGCCAATTGCTACCTAAACTTTTCCACTAAAAATGAGATGACCTGAATGACAAACAAATGCTCTACAAATGCCATTTTTCATCATCTTTTTTTTTTTCCTCACGCCTGCATTGTGGATTCCACTTCAATGCCAGTTAAACACATTTCAATAGGCACAGTGAGTACTAATATTATATTTGAGGTTAAACTTACAACCCTGTGTTATATCATATTGTTCTTTGGTTATTGGTTCTGGTAACTATTATATATTCGACATATATATGAATATTGTAAAATATATATATCAGTTGTGGCTACTGGGCATATTATTAATTAAATAATGATCGTACCTCATGACTCACCCTTTTTCTTTGACTCACCTTTTTTCTTTACAGTTCATATTATTAATTACATTTGTTGATTGGTTGAAATTGATACAGTATTATGTTATTTAGATATTTAAATTTAAAACTTTGAATTTTGAAATTAATTGTTAAAATTAATTTATTAATGTACATGAATGTTTATTAGATTAAAAACATAAGAATATAAAGTATGATACAGATTAGTCTTTAGGAGTTACTTAATTATTAAGTTATTTTATAATTTTTTATATTAAATTATAGATAAATTATTCTATATATTTTAGGTAAATTATATAGAATGTTTAAATTCATCAAAAATAAGTAGTATTATAATATATTTAAGTGATATTGTATTTGTGTGTTGTATTAATTTTATTTACATTATTTATTATTGATATACACATTAAAATAATTATTTTTTATAATTTGTTAATATATATATATATATTATAAGTTTATGTTTAAATTTCATAAAATTTCAGATCAAAAAGTGCATACTTGACTATGGTGATTTGACACCACTTTCATTTCATGTATTTTAATGACCAATGCGAAATACTTTTGAAATTTTATCAAATTTATGATAATAGATTTTGTTTATACGTATTACGGAATTATAAAAAATGTTTTAACAAAATGATAGGGACTCACCTTTAATCAGAAAAGTGAGAATTTCATATTACGTTATTGATGATGATTAAGTTTGTAACATGCATAATAATTGAGCAAATTGAATGGATGCACGTTAATTATTTTATACATGGTTTTTTATTGTTGACTACAACAATCACTTACATTATCACATTATCTATTAATTCGTTAATTATTTTATACATGATTTTTTATTGTCAACTACAACAATCACTTACATAATCACATTATCTATTAATTCTTTATCCTTAACGAACGAGTATTATTTTTTATATATGATGTTGTGGATAACATTTTTAGTCTATTAGATAGTGCATTGGATGATATCTTGTATATACTATCCACCAACAATGTAAATCTATATTCATCTAATCTTTGTGGACTATTTATTTTTGGGATGAGTGTTACGAAATATGTATTGCCTTCCCTTAACCACTTTCCACTACTTTTTGAAAGTTATAATTACATTCGTCACCTCCACTTCAATGGTCTTCCAAAACTTCTTTATGAAACTAAAATTAATATCGTCACAGATAAAGCTTTTATTTTTACCACACTTACACACAATATCTCTAATTTCTATTTTTGAGAATCTCACAATTAACATTTGATTATCTTCATAAAGTATGATTGATTGAGAACTCTATGTTCTCTAACCTAATGTTGAAAAACTTATTTTGTTTTTTAGAATATTTCTTCTTTGACCATCTTTTACTCCTCATACTATTCATCTTGGCCCTTACTCCCTCAATTACGTTCTTTATTCTCCTATTGTTAATCAATTGTTAAAAATTCCTTGTATTCAAGTCACTTGATTTATCTATTGAGACCTAGATTTTTGTCTCTTTGATGCTTCCTGCCTAAAACTTAACTTTATTAACTCAAAAGTTATTTTTCTCTTTCTTTCTCTCTTTGTTTAAACAATTTCTTTCGTCCATTTTATCCAATTCACTTGTCTTTATAATGATATTTTATTTTTGTTTTGACCTTAAAGACCTCTCTGTTGCATATTTTCAATTACTATTAGACTTTAGTTTCTCCTTAGTATTAACATATTATTTGCATTTATCTTATTCCAATGTCTCTTTAACAGTTTCTTCAAATCCTTCATCGGTTAATCACACATCTAAGATTCTAAAATGGTTTGACATTATTCTATCTTAAACATATTGCTTGCATCTTCACAATAGATCCATCCTTTTGTAAGACACCAAATTTACTTTTAACTGAATCATTTAGTTTGTACCATCTATGTTTTCTCCCTAACATCGAAAAATCTATCAATTTAATAAACTCTATGAACCCATATATCTTCCTCCTCTCATTACCCTTTTGATTTAGTCATTTCCTTTTATAAAAAATTCTAACCACATTAAGTTATAAGTTCTTTCCACATTATCCTCGTTTCATTATAAGGGTACGAGAAATATGCATTCACTATTGTTAAAAGGGCATTTCTACTCATCCCACTTCCTAACTATTTTTAACTCTAATTGATATGTCATAAGCAAACTTATTTATATATTGTAGTTTTCAAAACTGACATTAACCACAATATATAAATTTAATTATGTCAAATTAATCTACAATAAAATAAATTAAAACATATCAATTGATGTAAGTAAGATACACTAATATTCTTTATAAGCAAAACTAACAAAACAGTATCAATTTATACAACATTCACTTCACTAAATATTTTGGTTTTTGTTCTTAATTGTAGATATAACACCTTAACAATTAAAATAATTTTAAGCAATTGCTACTTGGATAAACTTGTTCTAGTGAAGAATATATATTATGCTTTAATTCTTGAAATGGGCTCCATCTAATTTTAGAAGTAACTATCCACTCGTAATATATATCTTTTTTACCAAAACAAATACAAATATAAAAATCACTGATATTAAAATAATTAGATTAGATAAATAGCGTTACTCCTTTGTATTTTCACGTACGGGGTTCTAATTATACGCTATATATATCTTTGACAAAAATAAATAAAAATAAATGAGTTATGTGAAAACTTGTATATAGTCATCACCAACGTTACCGAGTGCAGCATTAGAGAGTTGTTTATCCTTTTCACACCCCAAACAATGGGAATGTGATTCCTCCTTCATTTCGTTTATTAAAAGGATAAATAAATGATGAGCATTTAAAAGGACATTTTGATGTTGCAAAGCCAAATGTGCTTAGGCCATGCTCGTCCGAATTTGGCACCCAACTATCTCTATCTATCAATTTTTAGGATCATCCTTCCCTTTTTGGTTGGAGAGTTAGGTCATTAAAATCATTAGGCTGCAACGACAGTTAATTATAGTTGATAAACAAAACAAAAATCTCATACATGCATGCATTATGCATACCTCATTCCAATTTGCATAGTGCACAAGGAACTTAACCTAGCACAACTAACATCACAAACCACTCACAAACCAAAAGTTCAAACACAAAAGCACTAAACCACTCACTAACCACTCACTAACTCCAAGTTGGATTTGATTTGGACCAAAAAACAAAACAAAAACCCACGACACGAAGCTCCATGTTTGGTTCCTGGTGCTTGCCAGTTGCCATGTAAATATCTTGGAGCAGCATCTGCCTTGGCATTTGGCTAGATGACCATTTTTTTTCTCTGGTTAATAAAATTGAAAAGAATTTTTGAAAATAAAAATAAAAAATTGTATAGCGTTGAATGTAGTAGATAAGCTTTTATAGGTTGAGTGGCTTAGCTTTATAGTAAGAATATAGGCAGACAAGGAGCATCTAGTTTCCATCTTTGCCTTCCTCAGTTCGTGGCAAAGGATACTACTTGCCTTTCAATTTCTCTATCTCTTCATTCATTAATACTTTCTTTATGCTATTTCGTCTTTCATCTATATACATCGTATATATTATTCTCTCTCTATATATATATACATATATATACTCTTCTTTGAATTGAATTCAAAATGATCAACATCATCACCTTTTAGATGTATGTATATGTATAGAGGAACTCAATGACTTTATACATGAACAAATGCAAAAACTAGAGTGATGGATCAATGAGGGAGAGAGAGAAAAGAAGTGAGGTATGTATCCAAAAGGGGACCCTCAAAATCAAGACGTGACGCGCGTTCATTTGTTTCCACATACAATATTCCTTGGGATTAAACTATTGTGATTTTTAAAGTGATAATATTTGTTTATGGGTATGCATGGAAATGAAGTATTGTGTTGTGGGTTGCTAGCAGCCAATCATGTTTTCCTCCCACAAAGGTGATTCCTTTGCTTCCTTCTTAAGCCAATTTCAACCAAAAAAAAAAAAAAAAAAA
>Ga0209700_109295_pt1 | contig 11576 bp, 2 predicted proteins | sample SiratroredBW_FD_187528 | JGI IMG/M metagenome (GOLD analysis project Ga0209700, IMG submission 187528) | Root nodule microbial communities of legume samples collected from California, USA - Siratro red BW (SPAdes) (version 2) | ecosystem: Host-associated > Plants > Roots > Nodule | place: USA...
ACTTTGGTATTTATAAGAAAGTATGGGTAATGTGACACACTAATCTTCAGCAAAATTAGGCACAGAGATTGCTGAAGACATGCTCCCATTATTTACGTAAAGCCTTGCATTTATGGTTTACGTAATGCCATCTATTTTTGCTTTGACATTTTTAACCAACACCAACCTCAATCAAAAGCACAGAAACCAGCAACAAACTGAAGAGAAGCAACTGAATTTCACACACCAACACTCAAAATGGAATGAGGAGTGCTAATGAACGCAGTTGAGAAAGAGTGGATGGAGGGGAGAGAGATTGTGAAGAAGACCAAGCAAACAAACGGTGGGAAAGTGGGAAACAAATGATCAACACACAAACAACAGATGTGATGATTATAATATAATTCATAGATTTTATGCAATAGTTTTGTAATCTTTCAAACTATCTACATATAAAAAAAGTATAACTATATTGGAAGTGGACATGGGACATAATTCTAGGTGGAATTAAGGGACAAAGAGAGAGAAGAAAAAAACTAACTAAACTAAGTAACCAACCGAGTTAAGGTAGTGGCATAACATAATGGAGGTAAGAACATGGGTTTGGTCACGTTTGTTGGTTGAAAAATTGTAATCTTAATTTGAGGAGGGAATAGAGCGTGAGAGTGCACACACACTCCTCAAAATCAGGGTTCTTTGGTGGGACCATTTTCTTTGTAACTATTCCCACATAGGATAAAGAAATTCAGGGAAAACCAGAGGTACTTTACATGGTTACTTACATGCATCGCTTTATATAAATATTTCAAAACTATTTTATATTTTCTGCAATACTTGTAAATGTAAATAAAATACAAGATAAAATATAAAAGAATGCTATCTAAAAAATGTTTGATCAGTAAACATATAACAGGTTTCTTATTCAGTAAGGATGTTTCTTTCTTTTCTTCTTAGTGATTCTGATTAACGATATTGTTTAAGCTTTACACGTACATATATACCAAGAAAACTTCAATTTCACTCCGTTTTCTAGTTAACTAACAAATCATTATACGAACACTGATTTATCTGTTAACTTCTTCCTATCTTATTTATTATTTATTTACGACTAATTGTTTGAATGATTATTTGTGAATTTATAAAACTTTTTAGTTATATAAAATATATATTTAGAAATTAACAAATTATTAAGTTAGTTAGTCTTATTGGGCTTGAGTATGAACAGTTACTAAATTTAAAGTTCTATCTTAAGAATCAACATGCATTACACATTTTCAAGGTAAAATTTTAAATTTAATTAGAAAATAATACCATCTTGTGAAGATGAAAATGAAGTTTGTGAGAGTGTAGTGCAGTTTGCTGAATGAATGCATGAGCTGGTGAGCATGATGGGTACATGACTCCACTAGAGGCCAAAGCAGGTGCCACTTGCAGACTCTCAGCCTTTGAACTGATAATTGATTTCCTCCAAAATTGACCCCAGTAACAGTATGCATAATTCTGCAGTTCCACTTCTGATATATATGCATGACACATTCTTACCCTTCTGGTGCTTCATTAATTGATGAGTTCATAAATTTCAGTCACAAATAGATTATGAAATTGTAGTATAATTATCTTAATTGTTTCTGTTAGGGTGACCTTTTTTAGTTATACCAGTTTTTTTACCCTACCAAATTATGAGTTGTGGGATCAATAAATTTAAATAGTAATTAGTCTCCTTCTATTTACCTGTGATTTTGGTTTTTTTTATTTGTTTTTAAATTGTAATTTTTCTATTGTAGAATTTGTAAGTTTGATTCAATCAAAATTTTGTATATATATTGATCAATTGAATTATATTTTATGAAATTTTAAATTAGTCTGACTTTACTTATTAGCTTAAAATAGTATTTTATTTATCTCTCGTTCAAATTAAGTTAACTTGAGTGAAGTCTTGAATATTGATTAATTATGCCAATGAAAAAATATATAGATTTTTAGGGTTGTATTTGACCAACTAGCATAAATAAAATCAATTGTATACATAATTAAGGATTCAGTTGAAATTTCATATTTTTTAAAATATGAGTTGAGTAAGAATAGATACATTGTGTGAGAGATTTTGATCTTGCTAGTTTTAGTTGTCTATTTTTTAAATGCGGAATAAAAAATCAAACAATTAAAATTACAAAAGTCAATATTATTCGTACTCGAACTTAGAGATACCAAAATACCAAAATTTTATATTTGAGAAACCAAAGCAACTTTCTTTTTTATCTCAGAGAAGCTCTTTAAATTAGTTAGGAATTATTTAAAAAATAAGTTTGAATTAGAAAAAATATATTGAAAGTGTAAAATAAGCTCCAGATACCAGTTTCTGCTCTCAGTACCAAGTGCCTGAGAGGAATTATAATCAAAGATCAATTTTTTTTCTTGTTTAACACAAAAGATGTTGGCCCACTCACTATTTGAAGCTGAACATTAACTTTAAAGAGACTGTAGAAAGAGATATAACACAGTCACCCTTGAAGTGGCTCTTTCTATGCAATGATGATGCTATTTTTCTTTTGGCTGAAAGTGTTAAGTTATTCCTTCTTGCTAGGCCTAATTTATAGTGTTTTTCTAATCCATGTGACTTTATAAGGGGACTCATATGTTACATACTATTTGATGGTCATGGAGCACCTATGAGTTTATAGTTCAGAGATTTGTGGACCATGAGCTTTCCTTAAAAGTCCATCTCTGACAAGGCCTTTTCTAGTTTGGAAAAAAAAAATTCACTACTGCAAGGTAGAGTAACCTTTGCAGCATTAACAAATTTCTTTGACCATTTTACTTCCTTTTCCTATCCTCTGAACACATTGAACGTTGGAACTGAAAATTTTCATTTAGTTTATCGACCTTTAACAGGAAGAATTAATAATATATGCACAGAGTATAAAGAATTTTTCAATTATCATCGAATGAGAAATTATTCCAATTTGTTGATTTTTATAAGAACTATCCAAAAAGCATATCAATAATGATTTCTGATTGATTGATAATGTATAAACTTTATACTAGCCATACATGCCTATTAAACTCTAATTAGCTTGCAAGTTGCAAATACCTGAAGGTCTGGGGGGTTAAACACCCTCTGAATTGAATCTGTACAATATATTCCACCGTTTTCTCCCTGGTAGTCCAGTTCTTGTGTCTGCAGTTCAGACCCCAGTAGAATGTTCCCACCAAACAATCCAGAACTGTCGGCAGATAAGGCAGTGGTAAGGGAACCAGGAGGAGGCATGTAGGCTCCTATGGCAGGACTGAGATAAGAGCAAGCGGGAGATGAAGGGTTGAGAGGCACATAAGAAGGGATGGAAGAGAAGCAATCATCATCAAAAACTGACGCTAATGGAGCCCCAATAAGGGGTGCAACCACAGGATCATGAGAGAGGCCCTTCAAAACTGAACCTGCTGCTGATAGCTGCACCCGTGGCTGAGCTGAAGAGAAATCAAACTGATCCTGCTGAGTTATGATTGGGAGAAGGGGTGGAACAGCAAAAGATGGAGATGAAGAGAAGTCTATGGAGGCTGATATGTCATTGTCAATTTCATCTTGAGAGTCAAACAAGATAGACAGGCTATTGCTGTTTGTTGTGTTGTTGATGGTGTTGTTGTTGGTAGTGGTGCTGGCTGTGGTAGTACTAGATGAGGTGGTGACTATGTTGCTATTGCTATTGATATTGATCTTGTTGTCTACTACATCTAAAGGTGGAGATATGGTTGTGGCATATGAGGACTTCTCTTCATGGCAACAATTTGAGCTGGAGGTAACCTCAGAATTTTGCAGTGTGTCTGGGAAAAAATCAGGGTCACAAAGTTCGAAAATTCGAGCACTGATTGGGCTTGAAATCTCATCCTGCAGTGGGTGATGACATATAAGCATTGTGAACAACATGTTTATCGAAAAAAACTACTAAACACAGTCTGAAAATAGTCCTAACAAAGCCTCTTCTTTATAAAACAAACTAGAAACGTGATTCTCTATAGTATTTTCATTTTTCATTATGATGGGTTTGAAATCTGAATCCAATTCCTCTTTTTGTTGATAGACATTAGTCTGATCTGATCACTTAGAACAGAAGAAATTCAAAGGCTAATATTCTCTGATAAATTGAAAATTTGGCTTGTAGAAGTAGTGGGCATTCAAAAGTGAAAGACATGCCAAATGATATAATAGTATCTGCCGGAGCACCCCCTCCTTCTTTATCAAGAAGAAAACGAAATAAATCAATGTGCAAAGGCCCCAACAGGCAATTCTACCTATGACTGTGGTTGGTTGCATAGTCTAGTCAGTTTTGTCCATATTTGGTAATAGACTGAAGAGAAATTTTGCAAAAGGGTTTGCATTGTTGGGTTGTGCATCTATGCCTTCATGTGACAGGTAGGAGCCAAGGTAGCCAATGTTAGTATGAAATACAAGTTATGCGAAAACAAAGAAGGAACCTCCTGCTATGTTATTTTTGTTCATTTAGTGGAATTTTGTTCTTCAATGGGAATTGAAAGCCACTTGAAGGGAACCCCATAATGCTATATATGCTATCCATGTGAATTTTTGTCACTAAGACCCTTCTCCCTATCTAACTCCATAAAGAATATCAAAATTAGAAAAGCTTACACAACAAGCCCCCAAAGAGATATATATTCCACACGAACCGAAAGCTATATGTCTAAATGACTATCACGGAAATGTAACATCTTTTTTACAACTTCGCCCTTTGGAAAGTGACATCTAACATTTTGGTGGTAGGGTCATTGGATGATAATAATATCAAAAACACCATACACTCACTCTCAACGACTCTTAAATTCCTTCCTATTCTTCAGTCAATAAAATTACATTATGCTCTCCAACCATATAAATAGAGGAAAGAAAACGTTCCATCCCACAAATTATGAGCATGGCTACTTGGTTTTCCTATCATAGCTAATACCACTATGCAGCTTCCACTCAGCCCCACGAATATCACCAAATAAGGCAAACATTCTTCATATTTCTCAGACCCTAATTAGGATCAAATTAATTAACATGTCAACACACATTAACAAACCATAATCTTCCATCATTCATCATGATTCATGCATGAAAACAATTAATTAACTCCTAGAGAAGTTAGTTTCACATGGCCACAGCATATAAGAAAGAGCACCCAAGATGAAAAACCATCAGATTTTTTAACATCACATCTCAGATATGGTTTTTCACGTTTACCAAGAAACTAATATAGGTTTCAAACATTAATCTTTGCATGAATCTTACAGCTTGTCTCATTTTTATTTTTTTATGTTACCTGTGTCTCTTCCCTCCCAAGGTGTAAACAATCTTGGAGTGTAAAATCATCCTTTTGACAGAAAAAACAAGCTATTTTCCACACAATCACAAAAAACCAGAAGAAATATTGCACGACACAAAGACATATATCTAGCTTAGTTCCAATACATGCATTAAAACTAAATATACACGTATATGATTATGTAACAAGCTTGAGGGGATTACAATGGGGAGTTGCTCATCTGGTGTTGGGGGTTGGATAACATCCTGCAACATGGTGATGATGAATCCTCTTTTGCACCGAAAAAGTAGGCAATGAAGGTGAACCTCAAATATAAACAAAAGAAAAAAGAAAGCAAATCTATGTGCACACACTTAGAAAGAAGTGAAATTTGGTGTGGTCAAAAAGAGGTGTTGAAACAAGTCTTGTTGATGACTAAAAGCAATGAATGTATGTTTACAAAATGAAGGCTTAAGGGATATGTTTTTGTTGTAGATAGGATAAAAAGTGGAAAATAATTAAAGAGAAGAGAACAAGAGGAAGAGACAAAAAAGAAAAAAAGGTAGTAGAGAGAGAAGTTGTGTTGTGTTAGCTAAGATGATGGGGTGTATGAGGGTGTCAAAGACAGAGAAAGTTGGTTATGTGCATATATAGAGGAATGAGCTTGTACGTAGAGCCGTCAAGCCTGGCACTCGCGGGCGTCAACGCGAGAGTAACGTTTGGCTATTAATTCACTACATTGGTGGGGTGTAGTGGAACTCAATTTTTGGAACACAAATTATATATGGATTGTATGACCCGAATGACATGGTAAACTATGAGCATAACTTTTGGGTTTTCTACAATTACATCTTAACCTATGTCTCTCACTATCTTAATGTTAGCATGTTATGAAAACAATTGCATCTTATCGTATAAAAATAGGTTTTGTTCATAGTTTAACTTGTTAGGATGGTTTGGGGAGTAGAGAGTTTGCGGAGTTGAATTTTTAAAATCATTTTAATTTAGCTACTTTAAAATGAGACATGTTTAAAGTTTTATTTTTATTTAACAAACTGTTGGAAAAGATAAATCTACTTATCTAGTTTATTTGCTCCAAAGAATGTGATGTTCCAGATCATCACACTCACAATCCTATGTGCCACAATGAATGCGCAAGCTCACCAAAATATATGTGCATATAGTTAAAACTCAATAAGAAATAAATATCCACACTTAACCTTCTTCAAAATATTGTGTATGAAATTATGTGACGGCTTCTTCAACTCACCTAAGATAAGATGACATGTAGAACCATCATAGTTCAACAACCTAGCACCAACGTCATGATTCTACAATTTAAAACAATATTCATGTAATAAGATGCATACTTCACTCCATTATTGAGAAACCTAATGAAGACAAATATTAAAATATATAGCAATGAATCACGAGTCAAGTACACAAGTTCGTGACATTATTTTTATTTAAAACAATGAACTAATAGATTTATGGATATTTTTCACTTATATTATTAAGATTCAATATTTAAGTTTAAATCACACATCAAATAGGAAAGAATAATATGTAAAAAAGAAGACCTATTAATAGATTGTCTTAAGATTTTAGATTAAAAGTAATACTTTAATCTCTTATATGGTCTATTTATAACTTATTTGTGTCAAATCAAATATAATGACAGTAGGTAATAACATTATCTTTTATTCAAAATCTTAAACTAATAGATTCATATTGATATTATAAATATTATTTAATGAGCAATAGTTTTTAAACTTTCTCCTAGTAGATAATAAATTAATAATATTTTTATTTTTTGTAAAGACTGAATAGTCAATGAATTCTAAAGGTTAATAGTTTTTTAATTTTCTATCTCTTTCTATTGTTCCACCATATAACATCTATCTTTATCTTCTTCCTTTATTTGATTCTTTAATTGGTTTTTCTTTTATATTATTAATTGAATTTGAGTGTTTGATTATTATTAGCTCATTATCTAATACCAAATTTGTTTTATCATTTTATAATAATGTTATTGTATATTTATACGTCTATCTCTATTTAGAGACTTTAAATCCTAGATTGAAGAATTGAGATTTGTGTTCTCATTTTGAGTACATCAATGTCAGATGTCTTATTATTTGGTGTAGTATTATTCAATCAATTTCTTTCTTATCAAGGTTTCATTGCTACATGTCCATTTATCAAAAGGATATGTGTATTAATATGACTATATATTAAACAATTAGAATGTCTTCTTTTATTTTTTTTTGAAACTTACAAAGAAGATGAATTCGAAAAATGCATTGATTTCTATCAAAGAAATTACTTATGAAATTGATGTAGAGTCTAAGTTTTATAAAAAATGAATTAGACATAGAAAAAGAAAACAATAATTTGATGAAAGTATTGAGAATGAAATTTTAAGATAATCTCAATAGTCATTTAGAATTTCTTATTTTTTTTTGTATATTGTAGGTAAAATAATTATCACACTCCAAATTAGATTTAGATAATTTAAAATATATAAAGATATTTTTAATTTTTTATTTAGTATTAAAAAATTGAAGTCATTAGATTGTGTATTTTTTAAAGAAAAATGTCTAAACCTTTAAAAAAAATTTTTGAAACATAATAATTTGTTGAATCTTAATTACTTAGATTTATTTTTAAAATTAAATATTTTAAAAAAAATTATAAAATTAGAAAATGATAAGTAAATTCTAAACTATATAAAGAATTATTTTCCAAATGCATGTATAATTTCTAGGATAACATTAACAATTCTAGTATCAGTTCATTTAGTTAAAAGAAGTTTTTTAAAATTCAAATTAATAAAATGTTATTTAAATAAGCTATATATGAATAAAAATTAAAAATACATTGAAGTTATTGTTATTGCAAAAATATTAAATAAAATTAATTATAATAACTTAATAGATAATTTTATATGATAAAAAGCTAAAAAGTAAATTAAAATAAATATATCATAATTTTAATACATTATTTTATTAATTTAAAAAAATACCTCCTTTATTCCTAAAAGTTTGAACCACCACTTAATTAGATATGGTTCAATTTGATTTTATCTTGATTTAGAACAGTAGTAAAAAAAGTCAACAATAATACCTACTAGTTTGGATGTGTTTTTCACGCTTAATTATTTATAACCATTATTACAATTTAAAATAAAAACTTTTGTGCAAATAAATTGTCCAATTTCTTTAATTTTGTTTCTCGAAACTTAAACTTAATTGAATATCAATTTTGTTCTTATATGCTTCTCAAGCAATATAGTAAAAAAAATCAAATAATTTTTTTCTATATAAAAAAACTATTTTTTTCAAATTTTACAAAATTAAATTTATTTATGTCATCAATTTATTGATCCAGGCTAACTTAATTAAAGAAAAAAAAATAAAAGCGTTTTTTAACTGGTGAGAGAAAAAAATGATGTGTTTCATATACAAAAGGTAGTTTGGAGAACAAATTTTATAACAATTATTTCATATATTGGATTTTTTCTATTGTGTAACTAGATACCAATTAATGTTTTTTTTATAGAGCTATCTACCTTGTTCGTGAAGAAATTTTTTTGTTAATTCTTAAAAATTTCAAAAGAACTCGTGATATATCCATCGATTATTAGAGAAAATTTTTATTGGACTGGGTATAAAATTTTAGACGTATGCTAGTTTTTCTTTTTATTCGGTGGATTTTCACTATTTTATTTTTATTATTGTTTATTGTTAATACTGTTCGAAGTTTACTATTATTTATATTAGAAAAAAGAATTTATTTGAGTTTCTCCTGTACTTGTTTTTTCTGTCCCAATAATTCCGATCAATGTCCACATTTTAGACAATTTATTTACCCATTCAAGTCATCTTTCTCATCCAAGCAAACATACTAAAAAAAATTCCATTTCGACCAAGAATGAACGACAACAATTTGGGTCAAATTCATAAGTCAAAGAAATTTTCTACAACACGAGTTTAACTTGATTGATTCAATTATTTCTATATACGAATCAATTTTTTATAAAACTTACGATGTGGAAAACACCTATTTAATTAATAAAAGGATAAACTTACTTAAAGTTTTTAAAAATATGAATAACCAAATTGAATTAAAAATGTAATTTAGCCAACTGTGATCTTTCTCGAGTATTTAATTAATTTCCCACATTGAATATGACATGCTACTCTACATTTATTTTTATTTATTATATTTATTTCTTCGTAACATAATTAAGAGATAATAATGTCTTTTAAATTTATGTTCAAAAATACAGTTCTCTTGATTCTCGATGCTTTAAAAAGATTAAGAAAATTTGTAGTTCAGTTGAAGAACACGAGGTGTAACACTCTTTGTTTTGGTTAAAACATTACTTAATTAGAAAAAAAGAAAGGGAAAATTAATATATATCAGCTACATTATTAAAGAAATAAAATTTTGGGATGCCTTTCACTTTCATAATGCCAAAAATCCTTAAAAACAATCGTGTGACTAAAACTAAAATTCATTATCGTATGGCAGAAAAAGGAAATTTCAAAATATATAGTTTGCTTTATGTAGAAATAAAGCATTACACGATATTCGTTGGATTTTATTCCCATGAACATTTAAAAAAAGTATTCTTTTTTCATATATGATTTCTTTTTACCATAAAACATTGACAATAGTGAATACAAATAAACTTCAAAGTATAGAATTTTTTTAGAAGATATGGATAGATGACTTCTAGAAAAAAAATTAATTATGTGATTTTGTCTTTATGATAGAATCAAATTACCATCAATTCTGTTTATTATTTTTATGACATTATCATATTGTAATAATTTTATTTTGCTTTCTTTATTTAGCTATATCTAGAATTGGTACAGTACTTGTATATATTTGGTTCTCTATTTTTGATGAAATACAGAAAACAAATAGATATTTTCATTCTCATATCTTTTGTTTATTTTTGTTCATCTCTTTATTTTCATAATATGGTATCAGAGTTAATTTGAGAGCTCTGGTTGCTACATTTGTCATGGTCGAAATTATTGATCCCTCACAATATTTTAGTTCATCTTATCATTTTAGTTCCGCAACATATAATTTGTTCTATTGGTACATGTCAACACCTAGTTTCGTCCGGATAAAAAATGTGTATTTCTAATAATTTCAAAAAAATTTAATCATTTAGTAAACTTTGATTTTTGTTTGTATTCTCTCTTGTTAAAAAAATGAAATGAAAAATATATTTGTTCTATTTTATTGCCTTTCTCTATTTATTTTCATAATAATGATAGCAAAATAAAAAAAAATTGTCGTCATGTCAAGGCTACACTTCTTGGATCAGCGCACTCCTCTTTTCACACCCTTTTAACTCCTATAAGCACCCCAAATCTTTTGATTCTCTATGGTACGTTTTCTTTGACTCCACCACCCTCTACACCAAAATCAGGAGCTATGTCTCCTGCACGATCTCTGAAAAAGCTGATTGGTTCCCCACTATGCCTCCCTGCTAACCGTTTTTGGCATTTTACTTGCCCAAAAAGAAAAAAAAAAAAAAACTCATAAGCAGACTCGGGGGAGAACAGGGACAAAAGAAAATCATTTTGGGTTTTCTTTGGGAAGACATGGAGAAGAGAGGGTAGGAGACGAGTGTGAAGAACGAACAAAAACTGAATTGAAAATTTGAAACTGAAAAGAGCATTTTCCATTGGAGAGAACCCATGAGCGAGAGACTAAGAGGAGATTGAAACGTTCACAGTAGAGCTCATCAGCGGAAGAAAAGCAAGCATCGAAGCTCGTCGGAGAAGAAGATCTTCTGAAGAATACGTTCTGCGCTTCAACAGGTAGATTTCTCCTCTTCGTTTTTCATTGTTTAAATCCATGAGTGCATTGGAAATTGATAATGCTTGTATTGAATACTGTTCATTGTGACCTTCATGAAAAATGCACCGGTAATCTACTGTGTTCTCTGTGTGTTTCTTTGCCTAGTCTGTGTTGTATGTGAAGAGGTCTTTGTTAGTTCTATTATGTTGCTTGATATTAAGAGCCTTTAGTTTTCTGTTTCAGTAAATCCTTATTAGTAGGAAAAATACTTATTCTTTTTAGCTATTTTCTTAAAATCTGTTATCTTGTAAAGGCTATATAATGCCAGTTTGAGATTTAATAAAGTGAGCAGTTTGTCAACAAATTTACTTGTAGCAACAATTCTAATTTTTGCAAATTGATTCTACAATCTGGTATCAGAGCCTCACTGGCTCTGGTATTTCAAAAGGAGAGACAAACACTAAAAGATGAGTG
>Ga0209700_109298_pt1 | contig 11570 bp, 2 predicted proteins | sample SiratroredBW_FD_187528 | JGI IMG/M metagenome (GOLD analysis project Ga0209700, IMG submission 187528) | Root nodule microbial communities of legume samples collected from California, USA - Siratro red BW (SPAdes) (version 2) | ecosystem: Host-associated > Plants > Roots > Nodule | place: USA...
TACACAAAAAAAAAAAAACAATTTCACTCCCAAAACAAAAAGACAAACTCTTTGACATATGTATTTACAAAATTAGTTCTGTTGATTTCTTTCATCTTTCTTTAGTGTCTTTGACTTATTTATATAAATGCTTAATATGACCATTGTTAAGCATTTTCTTTTTAACATTGTTAAATTATATGTAGAGTGAGAAATTTATCAGTGGAATAAATGATCAAATTGTTACCTTACAAACGCTTCGCAAATTAGCTACTATATAGTTACCTTACACCGTCATCGCAAATCAACTAAAAAGTTATATAATTTAATATTATATAAACTTTAATTCCTTTTACATAACTATTATTTTTCAAAAAATATTTGTAATCCTAAAAGTGTAGATATAATGAATTAATATATAAATTATAATATGTATTTATATATATATATATATATATATATATATATATATATATATATCAATAAAATAACATTTTTAATATAGATATTATTTTAAGTATTATTCTAATTAGATATTATTTTAAATATTATGAAAATAAATTCATATTATGAAAAATAATTTTAGTTTTAAATATAAAATAATATATATATATATATGTTTAAATAATTTTTTATTACATATATATATATATATATATAATATGACACATATTTTATACACATAATTATAATTTTATCCTATAGTGAAAGTATTTTTAATATGCTTTATTTTCAGTTTTTAACAACCTTTAGTAATAATAAATTGAATTCATTATATATTTTATTTTAATTTTGTATTTTCAACTAATTTGACTGATTGTTTTGTTGATAACTTTTTTTGTAAATATTACTTTTGGTTTATTATAGTTGCATTGGATTCTATATTCTTAGGTCATCAAAATGAATATATGGTTTGATAGATTTGGAGTTCTCTAGTATTGTTTATGACTTTCTTAAAGTTAAAGAAAATTTGCAATTTTGTAAAATAACTCATGTGGATTTAATCTTTTTATATTACCTTGAACATTTATAATTGGACTTATGTACTTTTATAGCCACATTTAAGCCAATGTTTACATAAATGACTTAAAATATGACATCTTGTGACTCCTTTGTAATAGAATTGAGTGTTGTTTATAAAGATTCAATTTGACCACTAAATAGTATACTTTGCTCCTTGTCTTTTCAGCTTGACTCTTCAATATTGTGTTCAAATCAAATTGGCTTTTACTTGAATTCTCAATGAGCATATTTTTGTCCCAAATCCTCTTACATTGTTCATATGACTTATATTGTATCTATTCAAAGTAGAAGGATTTCTTCCATACATTGCTCTAACATGAGTTATACCACTCATAAATTATTGTATTATACTAATATTCAATTCATACCAAAAAAATCTTTGCTAATAAAAATTTTGTAGTAGTCATAAACTATAAACTTCTTAATGTCATATAACTTTTAATTGTCCTATGGTGGAGGTCAAGTAAGTCAAGTCACAATAAAATTGTGGTGCTTGAACTATTACGCTCTTATATTATCAATAATAACTTTTGGTTTAAAGATAAGTGCTTGATCTAACAACCTAAGTGAAGTTGGATGTTGTGTAGAAAAGATCATTATGGGCCTTGTAAGTGAAGAATTTAGAAATATAGTTCATGCTTTTGAGTTTCTAAATGAGACCCAACAATCCTACATGAATTAGGGCGTATTCTTTATCCATGTGTGAAAGGTTGAAACTTTCATATAAAGATTCTAATGAAAAAATTGATGAAAGACAAATCATTTCCATAGAAAAATTTATAATTTATAAGTAAAAATTAAATTTTATGATTAACACGTGTTACTTATTTGTTGTTAATGAATTATATGACGTGAATTGATTACAGGAGGAGGTTTGCTCAACAAATCGTGACCTTGTTACATTACTTGTAAAGAAATTTCAAGAAGGCCTTATGTTGCATATTCTTGAAAAGTTATTGTCCAAATATAAAAGAGATGTTTTTCAATTATTTTAGGCTAAACAATTGTTTATGATAATATTATATATTATATAATGATAGCTACAATTGTTTTAGTTATGTTGTTGTAGGAGAAATATAATTTTTGTATAGTATGATTAAGTCATGTAAGCAAAGTTTGGGATAAGACATGTATGGATAGATACTTCGATCATTGTGTAGATTTTGAGAAAGAGAAAGGAAAGTAGAAAGCTCAACAAATTGGGAATGTATTGATGGATATTTGAAAAACATTACAATGGAAAAAGAAGTTAGTTACTAGAAGTAAAAATAGAGTAACCTAGCCCGATGTAATGATTCACCGGGAGGATTTAGGAGTTTCAGACAACATAAAATAATCATGATAATCATACTTAATATTGTTATCAATATTAAGAGAACGTGATACTCTTTAACCCTTCGTGTGTGTGTGTATGTTTCTTTTAATCATATAAATTCTTTGTAATTGCTATAGGTTAAAGATGTTTAATATTTTATTGCATAAGAGAATCACCTCATTTCTCACAATGAATTATATAACAAACTTCACAAAAAGGAAGGACGGTGAATTTGTCTCGTATAAAACAAAGAACTCCATCTTATGTGTTTGATATTTTTAAGATTGATTATTATTATTAATTTATTTTCACTTTATAAATTTTTTATAAGTTTTTCGTAAGAATCATATGAAGCCTCTTTGACACAAAAATATAAAGAAGATAGCTCGTCTCATCATATTATTGACTCTAATATTTGGTTAAAAACATTAGGTGAAAACAACAAAAAAAGAGTTCAAGACTTAGGTCATAGTTCGGATCTTGAATTATTTTTCATCCCTCCACAACACCACCTATAATAGAATTATAAACAAAACATTAATATATTTCTTGCAAACTTTGCTAGTAGTTTTAAGTTAAATACTTCAATAAGTTCAACCACCAACAACCCCAAAAAACCAACCAAATGGGGATCAAGGTTACGATGATGATTTTACTATTTTAGGTTAATCACACAATGATTGTTATTTTCTTTTTGCACAACATTGATTAGTTTGGTTATGTAAGACATTATTGAGTAGTTTGACTTTGAGGACAATGAGCTTGAATTTAAATTTAAAAAGCTCTATTTTAAATCTTAGAATGTTAAATATTTTTAATTAAGTTTAGTTGATGATTTTACTTGAATATACAATAATTAATTAAATTAAATATGGACAACAAAACATATGTTACAAGGAATGATCAATGATTAATTATCACTAACAATTCATATAGTATGATGGATTGGCAAGGGATTAGTCATGACCAACAAATACATATATTATAGGAAATTAACGAGAGATTAACTACATACAAGAGTAAATGATGTGAGAGATTTATAAAGGATTAACAAAGTTGTAAAATCATATTTTTGCGATGAAATTACAATAAAAGAACTTAAAGTATTTTGTGTGGTCTTTGCTAGGCATTTGTAAGAGAATTTTAATGATCTTTAGCAACAGAGAAGGAGTATTGTTTTTGTCAGAAAATGATGATAAATTAACATAGATTATTCGTAGTGAATTAGCAACGCATTGTACAAGAAACTAGTGAAGAAATAATAACCATATTTTGTTCCTTATTAATTAGTTACTTGGGTTTAGTTAGGGATTATTCCTTCACAAATGCCTTAGTATATATATATTTGTGAGGGAATTCTAAGGGACCTAGGAGAGAATAGTCCCTAACTTATATGTGATTTTCTTTAGTGAGAGGTCAAGAGAGCAAAACAGAATACTTTCATACAAAAATATGTTATGTTCATGATGTTTCAAGGAGAAAACATCTAAGATGTGCGTAAACATTTCACTGATGATAAATAACTATTGTTTTTAGGAAAAAAAAGTTTAATAAAGAAGAGTTTAACATAAATATTTTAGAAATTTTATATAGAAGATGCCTTAAAATATGACATTTCTAACTTGTGGCTTGTTTGTAATTGAATTCAGTGTTGTTTATAAGATTACAATTTGATCAATACCAAATCACCAACTTGGAAATGCACCTTATTCCTTTTCTTATCATCTTAAATCTTCGTTATTGTGCTCAAATCAATTTGGCTTTTAGTTTAGTTATCAATGTGAATATTTTTGTCTCAAATCTTCTTGCATTGTTGGTGGATCCATATGACTTACATTGTATCCACTCAAAATAAAAGGATTTCTTCAATATATTTCTCTAATAGAAGTTATACTCAAACTTATCAATTAATGTATTATACTAATATTCAATCCATACTAAAAAAACCTTATACCAAAGTTTAGGATTTGAAATATGAAACGTTTGAAAAATATTTTTAACATTTATTCACTCAAATTGGCCATCAAAATATGATGTTATACAAAATTTATCACAATATTATCTTTTGTAACCAAAATAATTGTTAATAGAAATTGGAAATAAAAACTTTGTCATCGTCATAGACTATAAACTTCTTAATGTCCTATGACTTGACCACAATTTTCATGAATTTCTCAATAATTATTTTATTATTATAATATGTTTTTAGGGTGTAATGGTAACAATTTTAGCTTATTGGCATATTAAACATTGTTGCACAAATCGGTAAATGTCTTGTTTTATCCTTGGCCAATAAAACTAAGATATAATTGAAGTCATACTTATAGAAATTCATGTTTGACCACCAATAGGAAAATCATGGTATTAATAAAGAATTTTTTTGGATCAACTTTGATCATGCAGGTATATATTGATACAAGAACATTGTTTAACTACGTCATACAATGATGGTTATAAGGAGACTGACATTAAAAACTGACCAGCGATATTTTTCTAATATATGATAATGATTATCTTTTAATCACCGTCGTATTTATCATACAATTTTAATTGGGCATCATATGTATCTTACAACATCAATTCTTAATGAAACCATTGTCATGAATATGTACCGTACAATAATGATTCTTTTTTTAATTTTCATTGTATCTTACAACAACAATTCTTAATTAAACCTTTATCATATGGTACATATGAAGACTGTTCAAAAAAGAATTGTCATCATATGAGTTTGATATTGCACATAATGCAATTACAACTAACACTTCATTTTCGTGTTTCTTTCATTTTCCCCTTCTTTCCTCGTTGTCCCTCCTTAATCTATTCATTTCCTCGTTGTCCCTCCTTAATCTATTCATATCTATTATGATGATTTATGTTATTGTCATTAAGCATGTTTGATGTATTGTCTTTTGAAAAACTTTGTTACTATATACCTCTAAAATGTGCTTTGAAATGTGCTTTGATTATTTGATTGAATGTTCTTTGATTATTTGATTTGTATTAGGAGTGTAAATCCCACGTTAGATTATCTTCATTCTAATAAATTCTTACTATCTCTATTTTTTTTAGTTTAATAATTTCTGAAATTTTGTTTGTACTAAAAATTGACAATATTTTAAATAAATTTTAACTGTGTTGTCAATTAATACCTATATAATAATAACAATAATAAAGTGGTAGTAAATGCGAGCATATATTCACAAATTTACGTTTTAAACTTGTCAGAAGCTATTTTACATTGTCATTTATATAATCACAAATTACTATATATAGTAAATTTATTATAGTTATGTTAACAATTATAAAAAATAATAATTTTGGTTACATGATAATATAAAATTATTCCACATAATTATTAAAGTCAATCAGAAAAAAAGAAAGTTAGTAATAAAAAAAACTGAGTCTAAATCCAAAGATACTTAAATTAGAGTAGTTTTTGCATTAATGAATACTGAGTCTACATATATGTTTTGAGTAAGAGTCAGTGTTTAGCGCAAGTAGTGCAATATAGGTGGATCTTTTGTTGACTGGAAATTACTTCACAATTAAGAATGCATTTCAATTGCATGAGAAGCCATCAAGTTTTCTGCTTCTCCCTCATGCTTGACATTGTTGGGATGTGGTGATGTGTGAATCCATAATAACCAACCTTCTTTTCCTTTTTTACACCAACTCTTTATTTATCAGTAGTAAAAACCAGCAAAAAAAAAGAAAAAAAAATCAGTGATGGGAGGTAAAAGAGAGTTATGGCACATTCCTGGTCTAATTTCTTACCGCGTATGCTGCATAAGAATTAGAATGCGCGTCATTTGGGTTTCACTTTTCAATGCCTATAAATACGCCCACATCCCCATGTGTATCTATGTATCAATATTTCTAGTTCATGCAAACAGTACAGCAATGAAGAGGTGAACCCCAAAAAAATTTTATGCCCTTCTCTCAAGTTTTCCCTTATCGCTATTATTGGCTTATTGCACTTTTTTCAATTACTATGCTCCTGGTATCTGTGCTACACCCACTCACCTTACCCTCTTATTTTTGTTTTACACCATTTGTACTCACTCTTCCCAGTTCATGCTCTGTGATTAGAGTAAATAATCAATAGTTTAATGTCCACAGCAAATTAATAGTGCATCTTTTGAATTTTTGTGAATGTGTACATTGCAGGAACTTCTCAGCATTCACACACAGGAGCAGGGAACATTGAAGGCCCAATATAAAGTCACATTCTTACACTTCCACTCTTCACATAACACACTCTTCTCTCTCTCTCTCTCAGAGACACACACTCTCACGTAATATAAATTTCTGAGTACAACTCAACAAGACCACAAAAGTTTTCAAATCTCTTACCCTTCTATCTTCCCTTCATTTCTCACTCTCGGGAACATTTTAAAAAAAAGGGGAAAATCGACCAAAAAGAGAAAAAAGGAGTGAGAATAACATGAACGAACAACTCACGCTGCTCTGTCTCTTTATCCTCTTCTCGTCTCTCAGTGTAAGCACAGCTTTTCCTCACTGTCACTGTTACAAGTCTGGATTTTTCCGATTGTTTTATTCATGCCATTGCCACTTCTGAAAAGGGTCTTGTTCACTCAATGCAGGTGAGCTTCGCCGGCGTCGGTGACGGAGAGAAAAACCCCTTCACGCCCAAAGCCTACGCGATTCGTTATTGGGACAAAGAGATCCGCAGCACGCTGCCCAAGTCGCCGTTTCTTTTGTCGAAGGCGTCGCCGCTGAGCGCTGCGGAATCGGCGGCGTTTGTCAAACTCGCCGCTCAGAACGCGCTAGATAAGCGGCTGCCGGAATTCTGCGCCGCCGCGAAGCTCCTCTGCTTCCCCGAGGTTGGGTCCAGCCTTGAGAAGCACGACAAGGACGCGAACTTCGCTGTGTACAGAGACAAGAACTTCACCAACTACGGAACGGGTCGACCCGGTGGACTGGACTCGTTCAAGAACTACTCCGAAGGGGAGAATATTCCGGTGAACGATTTCCGCCGCTACAGCAGGGACTCCGCCGGGCACGAGGACAGTTTTTCGAGTTACGGCAAAGAGGGGAACGTGGTGCAGCAGAGCTTTCACACCTACGCCGCGGGAGCCACAGGCGGCGCCGGCGAGTTCAAGGGCTACTCCGAAGAAACCAACGTCCCAAACCTCGATTTCACCTCCTACTCCGACGACGCCAACGGGAGAACCCAGACCTTCTCTTCTTACTCCGAAAATGGCAATGCCGGTGAGCAATCGTTCACCTCGTACGGCAAAAACGGCAACGGCCCGACCAACGCGTTCACCTCTTACGGGACAGAGTCCAACGTTGTGGGCTCAGGGTTCTCCAACTACGCTGAAAACTCAAACGCCGCCAACGATACCTTCAAAGGCTACGGCGTGGACATGAACAACCCAACCAACACGTTCTCCAACTACGCCGCGGGCGGCAACGGCGCCATCGAGAAGTTCTCCAATTACCGCGACAAGGCGAACGTGGGCGCCGACTCCTTCACCTCGTACGCGAAATCCGCAAATGCCGGCGACATCGGATTCAACAACTACGGCAAATCCTTCAACGAAGGCACCGACACGTTCACCTCGTACGCGAAAACCTCGAGCGGCGAAACGAAGGTGGGTTTCACTTCCTACGGCGTGAACAACACCTTCAAGGAGTACTCAAAAGAAGGCGCCACTGTCTCGTTCGCGAAGTACACGAACGTGAGCACCACGCTGAGCGTTTCGGCTTCCGTGGCGAGTGGCGCGATGGTAAATAAGTGGGTGGAGCCGGGCAAATTCTTCAGGGAGAAGATGATGAAGGAAGGGACGGTGATGCCGATGCCTGACATTAGAGATAAAATGCCGCAAAGGTCGTTTTTGCCCCGCAGCATTTTGTCTAAATTACCGTTTTCCGTTTCCAAGATCGACGACTTGAAGCGCGTGTTCCGAGCCTCCGATAACGGTTCCATGGAGAGGATGATGCGTGAGAGCTTGGAGGAATGCGAGCGTGCGCCCAGTCGCGGCGAGACTAAACGGTGCGTTGGGTCGTTGGAAGACATGATCGATTTCGCCACCTCCGTTTTAGGGCGAAACGTCGCCGTTCGGACTACCGAGAACGTGAAGGGCTCGAAGAAGAGTGTGATGGTGGGACCCGTTACGGGAATCAACGGTGGTAAAGTCACCCAATCCGTGTCCTGCCACCAGAGTCTGTTCCCTTACCTTCTCTATTACTGCCACGCGGTTCCTAAGGTTCGGGTCTACCAAGCGGATCTTCTCGACCCGAAATCCAAGGTCAAGATCAACCACGGCATTGCCATCTGTCACTTGGACACCTCCGATTGGAGCCCCAGCCACGGAGCCTTTCTCTCCCTCGGATCCGGTCCGGGTCGGATCGAGGTTTGCCACTGGATCTTCCAGAACGACATGGCCTGGACCATTGCCGATTGATCGGAATCTCTGAATAAGAATCACCTCTATAGGAAATCAAAGCTAAATTGTCAAAGGCGCTAAGAAAACTTAGCCCTCTTCAATCATTTGTTTTTAATTTGAAAATTATGTAATGTATTTTTTTAAATTCATAGAAAAGTTTGAGTTATGGGTTTACTAAGAAGAAGGTATATTAATTTATATGAAGATGATGACTATTGTTTACTCCAACCATGACTGTTGTGTTATTACTATTATTATGAGTTTTGGTGCTTGTGAATGGTTGGTTTTGGGTGAATTATTGTTGGGAGCAGAAGAGTCCATGAGGAGACAAAAAGACACAGGATCCAGATGGTGCATGTTGATAAATTTTAGAGGGGGGAGGAGAATTAGAGGGAGGCGAAATTGGATTTTCCACATATATACAAAGCCATGTGAACTGAAGGATGAGGTGGTCCTTAAACCACCCAAAACGTGCTCTTGTATTGGTCTGGGAGGAGTTCACGGGACAACTATTATTGCCCAATGTCCAAACGAGACTCTAAGAAATAAACGTATAATAATGAGAGGGTGTCCATGCACCTTGGCTTCACTTCTAAGCTCATCTCAAAAATTGAGCACACAAATTGCTCATTTTGTTCTCTTTCAACTAAACGTCTAATCACCCCTTTGTCTTTCTTCTTGCCCCCCTTTTAAAATACCCATCTTCTTTTTCTATCAGTTCCAACACACATTCTCCCTTTTACAGTTTTATCAACTAGTAACAACTTCAATATGTTTTACGACAACAAAATGATATAATATGAACAATGCGTGACCGATTTGGAAAGTGTCTGCTAAATTATTCTCTACGACTTTAGGAAAGGGAAATTGGAAGCAAGATCCAATATGAAAGCACTTCAACACGATTCCATGCTGTGGCTCACTAAAGGAACTTGCCTCTGTTCTGGTTCAAAAATTTCAGAACTTTCCTAGGTCCTGACTTCCCTTTTGGAAACTGAATCATGTTAATTACATAATCAGTTATGTTCTATCATTTTAATGATCGAAAAATGATTCACCTTAGAGTGGTACAAAATGGCTTACCGGAAATTATGGAATCATTATTGAATTCCTAGTACTGCTACATGAGTTGGTAAGATACTGTTTTCTTTTATTCATAACGCTTTATAGTATTATCACTAAGAAGGGTTCACAATTATAGTGGTACATGTCATACCGAAAATTGTGGAATTATTGAAATCCTTGTATTCCCAACTTCCCCATGTGTTTGGTACTTGATATCAAACATGAACATCTAATGTGTATCATCATGGTGACCCAGTGTAAAAAAGGTGAACTTCAAGTGAAAGCATAATATAAAGGTGGCTTATTTTCTCTCTTCGCATTTATCTATGTTAATAAAAATAAGATTTATGTAATGTAAGTATGAACGTTCCAAACAAACGTTAGCTTTTCCTTGCAATCAGTGTATATATATTAATTAAGCATGTGTTTTGAGCGTGACACTGAGAGATCTTGACTTGCTAGTGTAGCAGTTTGAACTTTGAGCTGGGATCACTAATGGAATGCAGTGTGCATGAGCAACGACGAAAGCGAAAGCACAACGGTTCCATCATTAAAAATTTTACTACTTCACATAGTGGATAATCGGTGCATGACAGATACTCATTCCGCTGTTTGATTAAAGCAAAAAGAAGAACGAATACGATGCTCGTTTCAGACCAATAAATCTCAACTTTTACTTTCAAATCGATTCAACAACGGTAAGGAAGATCAAAGCGCAAGCAAATTTTCAAAAATCAAGAATTCAAGCTCGTCAATTATAAACCTTTGACTGATGAAAACCCTTTTTTCACTTTAACCGAAGAATTTCATCATCAAAGAACTAACTAGCTAATACTTCTGTAGAATAAAGGAGCTTCAAATCTTGTTTTCAATTATCATTTTTTTTCTTTTTCTTTCTTAAATATGGTCTGCACGGACGAAATAATGTAGCTTTAGTTTTATGCTTTTATATATATATATTTTTTTTTTAAATCAGAAAAAAAGGGTGTAATTCAAATATAAGAAATTAAAAAAAAAAAATCAATGGGGTTTGATCTGAAAGGGAAGAAGGTAGGTTTGGTAAAGAATCTAGTAATGCTTCAACTGCCCCTTGTACAAATTTATACTATGCATTAATGTGGCTACCTGAGGAGATTACCTGCATCATTAAAACTTTGTGCAAACCCCAGAGAATAAATTGAATACATTAACCTAACTGTCCCATTCATAATCAATGAGTATGATATGTGAATGAGGTGTGATTTCCTGTTCTGGAAGAACTGCAACAACACCTCCCAAAAGTTTTTATAAATTCAAACTACTTTTAAAAAAAGCATTAGCAATAAATTCTAACTTAAATGAAATATAGTTAAGTATAGTCTATTAAATAAACTAAAATTAGTTAAAATTTATTTGTATTTAAGATTGATATGAAATAATTTGTTTCACTTGTATTATAAAAAAAAATGAGATAGTACTGTTATTTTGCATACTAAGTATTAAATGTATTTTATATTTTTTAAAACATTAAATTATTTAATTTTTCCTCTATTACTTCCTTTACAAAATAGTAAAGAGAATTTGAAAGAAAATATTGTAGAGAGGATCACAATATTACTCTTTCTTTGTAAGTTCTTGAAGAACTTGATATCACTTAAGAAACCAATAATATTCTAAAATCGCTTTATTTTTATTTTGTTAGATTGGAGTTAGCTTTTTGTCTCTTTTTAACCACCGGCCATAGTACTATGCGACGTAATTTTATAATATATCTTTACACACACACTATATAT
>Ga0209700_109299_pt1 | contig 11570 bp, 7 predicted proteins | sample SiratroredBW_FD_187528 | JGI IMG/M metagenome (GOLD analysis project Ga0209700, IMG submission 187528) | Root nodule microbial communities of legume samples collected from California, USA - Siratro red BW (SPAdes) (version 2) | ecosystem: Host-associated > Plants > Roots > Nodule | place: USA...
GTAATTTTGAAAAGAAAAAAAAAAAAAACAAAATAAAATTATTACAACATGATAATGTCATAAAAACAAATAAACAAAATTGATGATAATTTGATTCTACCATAAAGACAAAATCATATAATTAGTTTGCTTCTAGAAGCCTTCTATCCATATCCTCTGAAACATAGAATCTCTTGCTAAGAGGAGTCACCTTCCAAGAACTAGGGGATTTTCAAGAAAGGCTCGGCTTGCTGCACATGTTCAAGTGTGTTCTCTCCTTTAGCAAATTGATTTTACCATGTAAGTGATTTTTACATTCTTCAAGTCTTGCCATATTGCTTCTTTTGGGATCTGCATATAGACAAAATCTCCTTTAAGGCCACGAGAGGACAATTGTGATAAAGAGATGTTGTAAGTATTATTCAAAGTCTGAACAAAACGCCTTCTTCTACATAACAGTCGAAAAAAAGTCTAATTTGCTTCATATCTTGATAATTGAGTCACTCCTGGAGATTAAAAACCTCGCAGACTATGCGCTCATTTCATAAAAAAGAACAAACGACGAGAAAAAACTACAGTCCACCACAAAAAATAAAAAAAAAACATAATGCAAACAAATGTACTTATCCAAAGAAAATTACTACACTCCCATCAAGACAAATACAAGTATAAAAAGACTAATAGTCAAAAATTCTAATTCTCCATATAGAATTAAAATTACCATGTCCCCTAAAATTTGATAAAGTTTGATAACTATGACTTTTAATAAAGTAAAATTTAACATATACATTAACATTAATATTTTCTCACTAGAAAAAACAACAATATCAACAACAACAATAATGATGATAATAATAATAATAATTATTATTATTAAAATACTAGTGAAAACTTATATTTATCCACTTTTTTCATGACAACAAAAAATAATATTATTATAATTATTATTAAAATAAAAATATTATTAAATTATAAAAAAATTTATAGAAAATCAATATAAATAAATTTTGTAATTTTATTGTAGATATATTTTATTTATTTTGTAGATAATTTTTATTGTAGGTAATTATTTTAGTTTACCGGTTACTTGAGAATAAAATGGTAAAAAAATTGTATATACAAAAAAAAAAATCCTCTTTATTAATAAAATAATAAAAATAATAATAATTGAAAGAATGATAATAATAATAATAGTAATAATAATAATAATGATTATGTTTTAATAATATTATCAAAAGTACATCTGGTACAGTGGTAATATAGTTTCTTCCAGGTTTGATTCACAGGATTTCCAATTTTTTTCTTTATTTACCAGTTTGGCTTACCACATATTATGTTAATCAATTCAACAATATTTTCACAAATGCATTTGGTGTAATGGTATCGTATCGTCTTCTCATTGAAGACTATTCGTAAGTAATCCAATTTCTCAAGTGCTGGAATTCCATATTGGTAGACACTTCAATCAAGGACACAACAATTGTAAATTGTGATTTTGCTAAGGTGATTTAATAGAAGTTTTGAAAATGTACTGCAAGTTATGTGAAGGGTACTTTCCTAAAATAACTATTGCTGGTATTTGACGGACAACAAACTGATTAAAACGCTTCCAGTTTTGTTAAACATGTAGAAATATAAGCAAATTATAAAAAAGGGGATTTGTATTTCATTTTTATCATACTTACATATTAAAATTGGTCATTAAATGGGCACGAAATGTCACTATTAAGAATTATTGACAGAGATGCATTATTTAGGCTTGAGAACAATTTAATACAAATTATGAAAGACTACAATACACTAGTCTCTTTGCTTCATTTGAGTGAGTTGTTTAACAGCTCCCATGCTGTCTAAGACCGGGTCGGGCCGCATCAATACTAGTGATAGCGTGATACGGAGCCCAAACAATTTTAACAGGATTTAACCAGCAACAAAGTATTTGGATTAGAAAAATTCTCATTGACGCCATTTATCTATCCAAAAAGTCAAGATCAATATCATTCTGGATCCTATTCTGTCAAGTAAATTTTAGCTATAAAGTGGCGTTTTCCTTCATACAATACAAAACTTTAATCATGCATTCAATACTCAGCCCTATTTAACTTCGGTTGCCAAATGAGTTCACGAGTCTATTACTACCATTGCAAAGATGACAAAAATAAACCTTGAAAGGAAACACATGAAGGTGGATATAAATCTTTTGCTGAGTTGAACAATCCCACCAATTCTTGTGTCTGACGAGTGAACATGAAAATGCTTTCAGCCGAACTCTTCGTTGCCCATGCCTCTATAATCCTGCATGAATTGTTCAAATTTTCAGGAAACAATTCATCAATAGATATATCGTGGATGAACCCATAGATTATTCAAAGTTAATGGGTAAGCAAATCATTATTCCAACCCGTTCCTAATAAAAACAAACTTTTTAGAAATTATTGTCTCCGGATTTTAGCTTATTTCATAATAAGGGGAAGAAATGAGTCAAAGCATCTCGTAATCAAATATGGAAAACATCAAGAAAAACAAAAGCAAACCTAATTCCAAACTTCAAACCAAAACAGAAAATATTTGAAGAAAGCTCTATTATATTTTTTAAATTAATTGGATTATCATGATAAAAGATATAATTTCATAACTGACCTTGATTGAGATTCTGTTGCATTGTGGCAGTCAGAATAAAGCACTTTGATGATGGGCTGTAACTTCAGTTTATGAACCGGGTCTTTGTCCTCGGTGCCAGAACAATTACCAGAACAAGACCAAGTATCTGGATTTAAAAGAATGATTTGTAGAACGGGGGCTTTGGTTGTTAGATCTCTAATCACAAACCGAAATAATGATTCGTCATTTGCACACTCCATCAACCGATTTGCAAACATTTTGCCCATTGTATATTTGCTGTTGACAAATATAACACATTAAAATTTATTCAGGGTATATCCGTATTTAACAATCAAATATCAAAATATAATCCTTCTGAGCTTTCAAGTCCTCCTTTGCAACAAAAACAATATAATTCTTCTCTGGCTTAAATTATATATCAAAAAAACACCTCAGAGGCCTTGCAAATAATAGAATAGCTATGGTCTGGAATACACAGCACGCGTACAGTCATGCTCGTCTACAGGATAAGAAGAATCAACAAGGAAGGCAGCTTTCATTTTGCCTTTGGCCTATAATATATCTATTACAACCTTTTGCTTTCATGAATGTCAACACCATGTTCACTATTAAGTCTTTCGTGTATAAATGGATATATTAGTAGGTAAAGTCTATGCACACACTGTTATGGAAGTACTATAATATTGTTCCAACTTCCAAGGAATTTAGATAAATCTGTCTTTATTACGAGCCATACTTATTTTACTTCCCTCAAAATATTAGTGCACGCCCATAAAAGACAGTGCCACTTCTTTCCCACCCAGGCATGTATGAAAGAAAGACTTAAAACCTTTTTTCCCCAATATAAATTTCTACTAACCAATTACTGTCAATCAATTTCATTAATTCACTTAGTATTCCCCAAATTAGCTGACTGGACCAATCAAATTATCCATCGAGACATTAATTTCACTTAAACAAATTATATAAGGATACATGTTTCAGTGCTATTTCCCCGTAGTCAACTGCAACTGAATTATAATGGCACAAAACATGTCACCTTTTTCTGTCTGATATACAAGGAATTAAGACACTGAATTTATTCATTCTATGCAAACCTGAACATGTCCTCAGATCCTCCAACAGGCAAACAGGTTGAAATGTAACATTTGAACAGCCGTACTCCTCCATCTACAGGTGTATGCCCCTCACAACATGGGTAGGCTCCAATGACAGACGTGCATTGAGGGCATGTAAATTCACGCCAATCAATATCCTTTGTAAGATTTGATAATCTAGCCATGAAAATATCTTCAAGAAAACCGTTAAGTAGAGACTTCTGATTTCCTAGAATTTCCAGGGTCTCTGTTGGCATCCCTTCCCTTCCAGCAGTTCCACATGAATGATGCTCACTGTCTTCATCCCCAAGATTGTTTGTTATATGAGCACAACAACTCGGAGTTTCAGTGATATCTTTGGTGCCATTTGAATCTGGATATGAATCACAGAAATGACCACAATCATGTTTACTCTTTGCAACTTCACATCCCGAATTCATAGAAAGCTTCTCATCCTCAGAGTGTACAAACCTATAATTGCTACCAAAAGCAAGGGTCACTCCTCCATCATCACTGCAAGTTGAAGTTCTTTCATCATCACTGCAAGTTGAAGTCCTTTCATCATTCAATTCACAGTTTCTTGAAACTTTGCCAATACCATCATCTCTGGGGTTTTCTGCTACAGAAGTATACTCCTGCTTTCCACACCCTTCTGGAAAATTATATTCCACAAGATCATCCTTGCAAAGAGTGACAGAAGCAGAAGTTAATAGACAGACCCCTGGCACGCACGTATAGGAACTGACATACCTCATCACCATCTTCTCACTTATTCCTCCAAAAGAGCAACAACAAGCCCCAAACCAGTTGTCAGCCACTTCTCTCCAATTCACCGATGGCATTTCAACAAAATTCCTAAACAAGTAAAGCAAACAAAACCTCAAGAACAAAAAGACTAAGAAAACCATTAGCCTATGACCCTGTAACTACCAGTACATTAACAACTTTTTTATAAAAATATTCAACCTCATATACCAATCAACCATGAGTTACATAAGTATGACCTCTCAATGATACTACCCATAGTTCAGAGGTATGATGCACAGACACCCATATCACATGCAATGCGTAGCAGTTAAGGCGATATAGTTGTTCTAAAAATAAGATGATATGATACAGCAAATACATATTTAATATTGTATAAAAAATCATCAAAACATAACAAGTATATAACTGCAATGGTAAAAATCTAAATTAAAAACACATTTTTGAGACATTGCCAAAAAAAAAAAAAATTATAAATCACTGTCATCATAAATTATTTTTATTACTTACATATATGAATAACACTATCAATCAAATAACTTCTTTAAAATAATGTATAAAGAGTACATCCTCCTTGATTTACGAAGAAACAATGTCTATATTTCTATATTACACATACTTATACTTTATTGTGACTTTATCGAATATAAATGTTTTAAAAACGTGGATACTTCACCAATATGTATGGCTGAAGTATTCAAAAGTATCAGCATTATACCATCATATACATAAAACAAATAAAGGTATTGATGCTTCGTAGGTTTAGAAACTTCATCTATAGATAAAGTATCTTAAAGTATCGGTATCGGCAAACGCGTGAAGCAAATTGAAGTATCTGTGATTCATAAACAGTTGCACGTTTTCAAAAAGAAAAAATTATAGCTATATTTAGATAAATTTCTCTGTAAACATATATGTATATATGTGTGTGTATACATATCAGAAGAAAATACGAAAAAATGAAATAAAATTCTCTAATAAGCTAAATTAGATTTAGTTTATGTACAAGTAAGTATTTGTTTTATTTGTTTCTATTTAGTTTCTTCTTATATGAGTGTTTAAGGTTATATTTATCTATTTCTGAGAAGAAGCGGAATCAAATAATGGCATGCTACCTGAGAGGAATTTCGGTCAACTTGAAGGCGCAAGTTCTGCAGTAAAAGTCAACTTCTCCTGCAGAAGACAATTTTGTGACATCTGCAACAAAACAAGAACAGGCAAATAAGCACAACTTATTGAACAAACATAAAAAGAAAAAGTTAAACATAATTTTAAAAAAGGCATAAATGAATAATGAGCAACGACATTTAGAGATTACCAGATTCTGATATGAGAGGGTCCGGCGATGGAGTTGTTGAAGGGTGAAGTGAGTAGAGGATGGGATGGTCGACGGGGAGGAGGAGGAGGAGCTTAACCTCGATGTGGTCGGAATGTAGGCGGAACGTTACCGGAGAGTCGGCATCGGGCAAGACGGCTGGAAGCGGAACCCTAAGGGAGAGGGAGGAAGTAGTGAGAGTGAGTAAAGAGTGTGAGGAGTGAAGGTTGATGGCGAGGTCGTGGCATTGGAGAGAGGGGTTTAGGGTTTTGTCGTTGGGGAAGAGCATTAAACGCAGCGTTGGAACATGGGACTGTGCTTCCCATGTGTAACGCCATCCATGTTCGCCCTCACCGCCGCCCATTCTACTACCTTCCTTGCTCTGTGCTCCTCCCAGTCAAATATTCCAAGAGACATCATCAGACATGAGTAAAAGCGTTAGTTTAAAAAATAAATAAAAATTCAAATTAAGAAAAAAAACTATGGTGTGGCTGCTGGGATTCGAGCCCAGGTCTCCACGGCCACAACGTGGAATCCTTACCACTAAACTACAGCCACATCTTGTAAATATTCCACCATTCTCTTCATCATATACCTTTATATAAAGAACTCCAAATCCCTTAGCGTCTCTTGTGAACATTTAAGGACTAAGGTTTATGATAACCTCTTGAGAGTAAATAAATCATATTATACATACTAGAAAAACACATAAGCTATCTACAATTTTTATTACACTAAAATATATATATATATATATATATAATTTTATTATTTTTATCGTTTTATTACTTTATAAATAAATAATTCAAAAATATATAACAATAATATCAAAAAATTTACATAATTATTACTTAAAAAAAGAAATTATTTAATTATTTTAAAATAAATAAAAATTACTTATTATTTATTTTATTAAGTAAATAATAATAATTTTTATATTATAAATGTATAAAATATTTTAAAAAATAATTTGAGTAGAAAATAAAGTATAATACCGTGTAATAAAATGTATTGACTTAAACATCTATATTTATTTATTAAAAGCTAAATTATATATACTAGAGAGTAAATTATTATATATTCTAGAGAGTAAACTATTATATAGTAGTTATTTAAAAAAAAGATAAATAGTATTAATTTTTTTACATAAGTGGAGCTTTTATACATAAATAAAATAATATTTTTCATTTATTAAAGGATAAATTATATATATTAAAGGATAAATTATTATATATAATATATAGTTGTTATTTTTAGAAAGAAAAATTATTAAGTTACTTTAAATAAGAAGAAGTTATTCAATTATTTATTTTATTAAATAAATAAATAAATTATTTTTATTTATTAAAAATAGATAACTTAAATATTACATAATTTTTTCTTGGCAAAAAAGTTATTTAAATTTTAATGTAAGTAATTTTTTTATTGTTAGGTGGTTATTTAAATTTAAAAAAATAATACTTAAAAATAAAATTATAAGAAATTATATATACAGATTATGTTTATTCTCTTTATATATTGTTGTAGATAAAATAATATATAGATAGTTGTTTGAGCTTTTTAAATATACTTTTAGTTTATTACTCTCGATTTTTCATCATGTTCTGAAATAATATGAGTTTCTTTCGAAAATTAATTTTTTGTTCGGTAGTATTTATTCAGCAAGAATATTAATTAAAAGTAATTTAAGTAGTATTATCAAAGTAAATTCATGTTATCCAAGTAGAGACGGATTTTGTTTTGAAATGTTAAGTAAGAAATTTTTATCAATAGTAATATTTTTATTATTAATAATTATTTGATATTTAAATAATCTTTTACTTTTTATAGTAATTAAAATATTTTATTAAAAATTAATAAATTTAATTCTCTTACTCAAGTAAGAAATTTAAAAAATAAATATTTTAATTCAATATATTTAAATATTTCAAAAATTATGAAGTTGCCTATAAGGATATCGTGTAAAATCCCTTTCCCTTTCAAAAATTATTTGACAACCAATTGCACAAGGTTATAATTTTCTTTATATCTTTCAACCTAAAAGATATATATATATATATATATATATATATATATATATATATATATATATATATATATATATATATATATATATATATGAATATAAATATAAATATTCAGAAAACTGTTAAGAAAAATTTATCTTAAAATTAATGAAATTGAATGTCAATATAAACATAACATATTACAACAAAAACATTGCGGACTCAAATTAAATTAAAAGCGTGTTTGGATATAAGTTCTTTTTAAAATTTAAATCTATTATAAACTCACCATCAAAATAAAACATGCCAATAAATAGATGTTTAAAATCATATATGAGATGTGGAATGACGGTACAAATGTGGAATCATGTGGATTTAAAATTACTATTATAGTAATTAATAATAAAACATTTTATTAGAGAGCTATAATTTATAAAACTATAAAAATAAAAAATAAAAAATAAAAAAAATGCTCACAAATTAAAATAAGAGATATGAATTACGATATTTTATCAACAAAAGAATGTAATATATTTGAAAATGAGTAGATGCTTTAATTCTTTTACACTACTTATACATATTATTTGATATACTAGTATGATTATGCATATAAATATACATCAATTTATATTTTCATGTATCCCTATTTTATACATTCCATTGACAATTTTAATATAAAGTGAAATTTGAGTCTAAATCCTACATACATTTACAAAATTCAGTTTATTACTGAATTAGATTAATTTTATTATCATAATATGTTATTATTAACATTCTTATTATAACTATTGTTATTATTATTGTACTTATGATTTATATAATTAATAATAATATTAATATTAACATTAATAATAATAATAATAATATTATTATTATTGGTAATAATAATAATAATAGTCTTTATAATAATAATTTTAATGCTAATATTGATAATAATAATAATAATTATTATTATTATTATTATGATATCAAAAATTAATATTATTAATAATATTCATGATAACAATAATATTATTATATTAATAATAATAATAATAGTATAATAAAAATATTAATAATAATATCAATAATATTAATAATGATATTATTATTATTTATAATAATATTAATAATAATAATAATTAATATTAATAATGTAAATATTTGTATTACATGTAGATTTAATTCATATGTAATACTTCGAATGCAAATTCGTACAAGGATTCGGATTTTAAGTAATTCCATATATAATGTTGATTTTATATATAGATGCAATTTTGTATATAATGCAAATTTTACATATGAATTTTATTCGTATGTAATTTTCGTAGCTAATTTAGAAATTTTTTAGTATAAACACAATTTAGTATACGAAAATGTAGTTTTACTAAATTTATTAAGCAATCAGAACCACCTTTTTAATTATGTCATACTAAATTTGTTATAACATTCTTAAATATAATTGCATTTATTTGATTCCATACCAAATGACAATTATACAAGTACCTTTCCATATCCTATTTTCAGAATCATGAAACCCACAAATGTTAAAATTACTAAAATTGAAGTCTAGGTTACATTGGATTGTATTCGCATTTATTTGATTCCATACCAAATGACAATTATACAAGTACCTTTCCATATCCTATTTTCAGAATCATTAAACCCACAAATGTTAAAATTACTAAAATTGAAGTCTAGGTTACATTAGATTGTATTCAAATTGGTCTAATTATTAGGTACATTTGACCTATACTTTCTCTGGAACTTTGTATGTAATAAGAATGACTATTTCTTTCATTCTCCTCTTCACACATAACACGTAATATTTTCAACCACTACTCTCTTATTCATAGATTTTTTTTCTTTATTGATACTCTATATAACCATACTCTACAAGCGAAGTGTTGAGTCAAAAGTAATCCTTTTACGTCTCAAAAAGTATTAAATAATTTTGTTTGCTCTCATCATTCTCTAACTTAGTTAATTTCATATTATACACATCCTTCCCCACATCTCTCTACACTCATTTGTCATTTCTATCCTTGTGTATGATTATATGATTCAACTCTTACATAAACTCTAATATGTATGGTCTTTCCAATTCAATCCACTCTCATCTCCATTTTAACACCATTGACAATTGTTTACTATTCATCTTTCAATTTCCTCAACTCTTAATTTCTTTGACTTTACATTTGTGTATACTTTAAAAAATTTATACATAAGAGTTAGGGCTACACATCACCTATCTTTCCTAAATTTATTGTCGATTGTTTTCCTACTCTCCTTATGATATAATTATCAAACCACACATCATTTAATCTTTTCTCACACATCTCTCTCAAATCTCTCTACCACTAGGACTCATATTTATTATTTTCATTGATGTTCAAATTTCTCCATGATCCATAGTTAGAGTATAAAATATCTGTCCATAATCTTTGCTGATTTATTAACCATAGTTTTCACTTTCACTTAGTCAACATAGCTATATTGAACAACTTGATGTCTTTAATTCCTAAGTCTACCTCTTCATTGGGTTCTCCCACTTTTGTTCACGCTATCCATCTTCTCTCAACACCCCAATACCAAAAAAAAATTCTTTGAATTTTCCTAATTTTTCTTGTCTTACCCATGCATGTATTTTGTAAAAAGACAAATAATAAATTCAATATAACCAAATATTTTCAAAATAAAAAAAATTAATCTAATAATATTAAATTAACTAAATTGAATAATACATTTTAACGTACAAAAAATACAATACCTACATATCTACTCAGAAATAACATTATGATTTGTAAATTAGTTACGTTGTTATCACTGACTGTTAAAAAGGAAATATGATTCTTTGTAATATATATTTAATATATGTGTATGCATGCGTATTGTAGAGAAGAAAACACACATGTATAAGAAAGAAAAATAGAATAAAACGTGGAAAGGGAATTAACTACCACCACATATTAGTGGAACTAATATTTATTGTTAACTGGTTAACAATAATTGAACAACATATATTAATAGACAGTAGGAAATCATAAGTTATATGCGTCATTCACATTCTGGCAATGTGAACCACAAAACTTTTTGTCTCTACTTAATTGCTCGATAATATAATATACTAACCTTTAATATTCAGACTGAATTAAATAATAATTTGTCATTGAGATTTTAATTAAAACGAAATTTAGTATTATTTACGTATTATTTCGCCATTACAAACAGGTAATATTACAAATAACCCGCTTAAATAATTCTTATTAATATACTTATCACGATAAATAGTTTTATCTTTATCAGTTAAATTAACTATTTATTTTAATTCAGATGTGTTGCTAATTATAATAGTTATTACCTATGAATTACTTATCTATTTAAAAGTATGATACTATTTGATTAATTATGGAAATCATTTCATAAAGTTTTTACTCACTTTAATGTATAATTTAACATAATGAATATTGAGTTCTCACCATAGAAAATAAAATAATATTTGTTCATTGATAACTTCTTCATTTAAAATTACCATGCCCTTCCTTTATATACACATTCATACACTTTCATGCTCTCATTTGTTACTGTCTTCAGTTGTACCAGGGGCTTCGTTTTCTGGTTCACGGGTACGTAAATGGCTTATTTGTTTAATTCTGGTATATGAAGAAACTTTGTTTTATAATTTGCATTTGATCATATGAGTGTGTGAAGCATCCATTCCAGCGTGGATTTGCATTTCATGCCCACAAATAAAGAGGCATAGGCAGAGATTAGGGGCTCCTACAATTAAAAAAAAAAAAAAAAATA
>Ga0209700_109300_pt1 | contig 11567 bp, 8 predicted proteins | sample SiratroredBW_FD_187528 | JGI IMG/M metagenome (GOLD analysis project Ga0209700, IMG submission 187528) | Root nodule microbial communities of legume samples collected from California, USA - Siratro red BW (SPAdes) (version 2) | ecosystem: Host-associated > Plants > Roots > Nodule | place: USA...
TTAATCTGATTTCTATTCTGAATCAGTTTGTCTGTATTAATTTGCAGTTGATCTAAATCTTTAAAGCTCTTGCATAATTCTTTAAACTACTTACTGCTTACTGCTTTCCAGAAAACTGCTTAACAGTACACTGTCTGTTCCTGAATTTTAATCTGTTTTTCAGTACACTGGTTTTCCAGATTTCATATTTGTCTGCAGTGCACTGATTCTGTTTGATTGGTTTTCATATTTGTAAATTGTTTGAACCTTTGCAGATTGCATTCTAAGTTTCTTTAAAGATTTTGTATTCTCACATTGAAAAGCAAATTTGCGAAAAGATTTTAAAAGGGTTCAATTCACCCCCCTCTTGAACTTAGGCCAAACACTTATTTTAACAGCTGAGGTAAGGGGAAAAACACCCCTTAACTCTTATTCTCTTCATATTCTATGTTCGTACTAATATATAAATAAGGGGAATGATTATCATGTGGTATGATAGGGATCAAACACCAAACACAATGGGTGAGTTTGCATGTTTTCGAAGAGTGGCGATTGTGGAGTGACTTGTCTATATAGGTGTTTCTTTTTCTTGAGCTGTTTCTTTTTCCCTATCTTATAACAACCCTCTTGTACCTTAATAATATTTTCCTCGTTGATTGCCCGATAAGAGAAAACTGTTGTTTTAATTTTAAGAGCAGAAAGAAAGTGCTAGAGTATAAAAGAAAACAAAGAAGAATTTAGACTGCAATGGGCATATTTTATTCTGATATGAAAACAACGTATTTATAAGAACAGAGAGCTGCTAATAGATTAACCACTAACAAATCATGCCTAAAAAATAGGAATAAAATAGATTTATCCTATCAGTCACCATGACTTTTATTTTCCTAAAAAGTAGCATAAAAATCTGATCCTTTACAGTTTGTTAGCAGCTTCCAACAGTCATATCTTCAACACTCCTCCTTGACTTTGGAACTGCAAACACCAAGCTTTTGTCTCAAGTATTCGAATCTGGTTTTTGGAAGTGCCTTGGTCAGAATGTCAGCACTTTGATTCTCTGTTTTCCAGTACAATAGCTTTACTTCTCCTTCCCTTTGAACCTCTCATAGAAGAAAAATCTTTATCTTGAAATGCTTTGTTTTGCCATGAAACACCGGATCATTGGCCATTGAGATTGCAGCCTGGTTATCCACAAAAATCTGTGTGCTCTCTTCTTCTTCCATATGCAAATCTGTCATGATTTTCCTGATCCAAAGGGCCTGATTTACTGTAGCAACAACAGCTACATACTCTGCTTCTGCAGTTGATTGAGTTATAACTTCTTGCTTTTTTGAAAGCCAAGAAAAAACTCCAGAACCAAAAGTAAAATAGTAACCAGTGGTGCTTCTCATGTCATCAACACAACCTGCCCAATCACTATCAGAGTATCCATAAGGCTTAAATTTATGAGAATGAGAGTACTTCACACCGTAATCTAAAGTGCCTTTAATATATCTAACAACTTGTTTAGCAGTTTGAAGATGTACTTCACTAGCACAATGCATGAACCTTGAAAGTATACTTACTGCAAACAAAATGTCAGGTATGGTTGTAGTAAGATACATTAAACAACCAATCAGACTTTTGTAATGTTTTTCATCAACTTTATCAGCTTCATCATCCTTACTAAACTTCTCCTTCTGGTTCATTGGAGATGTAGTGCTTTTACAGTCCTCCATATGAAATTTTTTTAGTACTTCCCTTGCATACTTCTTTTGGCAAACGAAGATTCCATCATGATCTTGTTTCACCTCCATTCCCAAGAAAAAGCTCATCAAGCCTAGATCTGTCATTTCAAACACTTCGAGCATTTCAGCTTTAAACTCTTTTATGAGTTTTTCATCACTTCCTGTCACAAGCAAATCATCAACATAGATAGCAATGATTATTAAATTTGCATCTACAAACTTCACATATAATGCAGCTTCACTTGGACTTTTGACAAATCCAAGATCTTGAAGATGATCATTTATCCTGTTGTACCAGGCCCTAGGAGCCTGTTTAAGACCATATAAGGCCTTTTTTAACTTGTAAACTTTCTCCTCTTCTCCTTTGATTTGAAACCCTTCATGCTGCTTTACATAAATCTCCTCCTGTAAGTAACCATTTAGAAAAGCAGATTTTACATCTAAATGATAAACTTTTCACCCTTTATGCGCAATCAAGGCAAGTAGCATTCTAATTGGTTCAAGGCGTGCAACTGGAGCAAACGTTTCTGAAAAGTCCACTCCGAATACTTAAGCATAGCCTTTCACCACCAACCTGACCTTGTATTTATTTATAGAACCATCTGAATTAAGTTTAGTTTTATAAACCCATTTGACGCCTATAGGTTGCTTGTGTTGAGGTCTGTCCACTAGCTCCCAAGTGTCACTTTTTCGATCATCTTCAGCTCTTCCTTCATAGCATTTATCCACTTGTCATCCTTCTCAGCTTCTTCAAATTTTGCAGGTTCTAAGACAGCTATATTGCTCCTTTGATAAATCTCAGATAGAGATCTTGTACCTCTGACAGGAATGTCATCTACAACATCATCAAAGAATTTTGGGAATTTTTGCAGATGTTTCCTTATTGGTTCTTCCCAACTCCATTGCTGATCTTCCATGAATTTGACATCTCTACTCACAAGAATTTTTTCTTTTTGAGGTTGAAAAATTCTGTAAGCTTTGGAAATACTGCTATATCCAATGAAAACTTCTGGTTCTGCCTTTTTGTCAAGCTTGTCTCTTTTAACCTGTGGTACAAAAGAAAAACAGAGACAACCAAAAATTTTTAGATTTTGTAAATCTGGTTTATAACCAAACCAGCCTTCAAATGGAGTTTTTTTCTGCAACACTCTTGTTGGTAGTCTATTCAGCAAGAATACTGCAGTGTTTGCAGTCTCCGGCCACAACTTCTTTGGCAACTCTTTTTCATGAAGCATACACCTTGTCATCTCCATGATACTTCTGTTTTTTCTTTCACTTACACCATTCTGTTGTGGGGTGTAAGGTACGGTGAGTTGGTGCTCAATGCCAGATTCTTCACAAAATTTATCAAAAATATCATTTTGTGTATTCCTTCCCATTGTCAGACCTTATTGTTTGCAACCTGCAACCACTTTGATTTTCCACCAATGCTTTATATTTCCAGAAAATATTAGCAACCTCAGTTTTGGATTTAAAGAAATAAATCCAACAAAATCTGGTATAATCATCAATAAATGTAATATAGTATTTATTACCATTTAAAGATGATACTCTCTGAGGTCCCCCAACATCTGTGTGTACCAGCTGCAGCTTTTGAGTTGCTCTCCAAGTTGTTTGAGGAAATGGTTTTCTGACTAGCTTACCATATTGGCAAGCCACGCAATCAGCCAACTTGTCTTCAAGCATCGAGACACCATTTACCAAGGCATGTTTTTGCATGTATAAAAGTCCAACAAGGTGGAAATGTCTGAGTCTTTTGTGCCACAACTCAGTATTGTTGGTCATGCTTGGAAAAGCTATTTGCTTCTCTTCCATCAGATTTAGAGCATAGCTTTTGGCTCTCATTTTCACCTTGAATACGTCGCTACCTTTTGCGTCTTTGATCAAACACCAATTGTCTTCAAATATGACTTTGAAGCCCTTTTCTACAAGCTGTGCAACACTGAGCAAATTTTGATCAATGTCAGACACATATAAGACATCAGAGATATGTTTCAAACCTTTCAAGCTTTCAATAGCAATGGTCCCTTTTCCCTTAACTGAGATGAAATCACCATTTCCAATTTTTACTTTAGAAATAATGGTTTTATCAAGCTCTTTAAAGAGCTTCTGGTCGTTGGTCATATGGTTTGTGCAGCCGCTGTCGACCATGAATCACTGGAACTGTTACTTGTTGCAAAGCATGTTGCAACAAAGAGTTGCTCATCTTCTTGTTGCTCCTCAATCACCTTTGCCTCCTCTCGTTTAGACTTGCAATTCGCTCTACATGTCCCATATTGCCACATTTTCTGCACTTGACATCTAGCCTCCACCAACATCTTTTCTGAGGATGGTTTGTCTTTTTGCAATGCGGACAAGGAGGAAAAGTCTCACCTTGCTGCTCGCTGAAGCCTTCTAGTTTTTTCTTCTTCCATGTGCTTTGTGCTTTCATGTGAAAAGCACCTTGTACCACCTCCTCTTGCCTCACCATTCTTCTCTGCTCCTGTGCCTGTAAAGCATTTATCAATTCTCCCAAGGTGATGGTTGACAGGTCTTTTGACTCCTCCAATGTTGATATCTTCGATTCATACTTTTCAAGTACAGTAACCAGAATTTTTTGCACTATTCTTTCATCAGGAAAGTCCTTCCCTAGAAGCCGCACTTTATTTGCTATGCTTAACAGCCGGTCAGCATAGCCTTTAATTGTTTCTGTCTCCTTCATGCTCTGCATCTCGAATTCTTTGCCCAATTTGAGCACTTGCATGCCTTTGGTTCTTTCACAGCCTTGATATTCTGATTTGAGATAATCCCAAATCTCTTTGGCAGACTTGAGATTCATAATTCTTGTAAAAATGATTTTTGACACAGCAGAGAAAAGGCAATTTTTAGCTTTAGCCTTTTTTGTCTTCCTCTCTCTGTGAATCTTTATTTGAGCCATGGTTGGATTTGAAGGTAATTCAGGGACGTCATAGTTTTCTTCTACTGCCTCCCAAAGATCCAACGCTTCAAGATGAGTGGTTATTCTTGCAGCCCATAACTCGTAATCCTCTCCATCAAAAATTGGTGGTGGACCCGGTACGTATGATATATCTCTCTCCATCACGGTTTCTCTCAACTCACAGATCCCTTAAAGATAAGAGCTCTGAAACCAATTTGTTGTTTTAATTTTAAGAGCAGAAAGAAAGTGCTAGAGTATAAAAGAAAATAAAGAAGAATTTAGACTGCGATGGACATATTTTATTCTGATATGAAAACAACATATTTATAAGAACAGAGAGCTGCTAATAGATTAACCACTAACAAATCATGCCTAAAAAATAGGAATAAAACAGATTTATCCTATCAGTCACCATGACTTTTGTTTTCCTAAAAAGTAACATAAAAATCTAATCCTCTGCAGTTTGTTAGCAGCTTCCAACAGTCGCATCTTCAACCAAAACTTTATTTATTATTTATCAAATGGTTGTACCATCGTAACCGTAGTCGTTATCTTTTTCCATATGTAAGGTTTTTATTATATGCATCATTCACACAAAGACTAATATTTGCTCAAACAATTATCACATTACTTTTTCATCAATTATTTCCAGTACTTCTCATCTGACAATATTTTTTTAATAAAATATTATACGATAATAAAATAATAATTTATCTTAGTGTCAAATATTTTACTGTATATTATATAATATCAATGTATACAATATCAAAATATCAAGATTCTTAATTATATAATTATAACTTTAGAGAGAACCTAAAAATTGAAGTCACTATATCTATAATAAGTCTATATAATAAGTTGTCACAGTGTACAATGATTTGGAGAAATTATGTATGTACAACAACATCATAGGTGTCTACACCACTCTAAACATCATTACGAGACATTTTAAATAAGATAGAATTCGACATGGCATTAGATGTGTGGTAAAGGAGAAAGATATGTGGGCATGAGAAAGGATGAAAACAGAATTGGATGAGGAGCTAAGGATTGAAGTGCTAAAAACAAAAATTTGAAATGAAAAACACAGTGAGTTGAAGATTTGAACACTCAAAGAAAGTTATGAAGATAGAGAAGAGAGGAAAATGGTATGCAGAGATAAAGAGTAGAGGATTTTGATTTTAAATTCAAATACAACTTTAACTAATTGTCAAACATAGTTAGTTACATTCAACATCTATCTCAACTCAATGTTTTTCTAGTCAGGTGCAATCTTAACTTCAACAAAAGTTTTCCATCCTACATCCTCAACGAAGAACTGAAATTGATAAACTTACTGCAAAGTTTGTATCAATACTTTCAATTCGTTCTTAGGTGAAAATGTGTGGTTATCAAATTATAATGGCCATATAACCAATTTATTAATACAGTTAACCACATTTCATAATTATACATCTTTTTAGAGCTCAAGTATGAATTCAATTCCCTCACACAGTTACAAGTAACACTAAAAATTCTAGCATTGACTTTATAAGTCATTCACCTGCTCCTTTTGTCATTCTTATGTTTATAATCATAATTTTCATATTACAAATTTAACCAAATTCTCAACACAATTAACCACATTTGACAATTATGTTAAATCACGTTTTTTCGACTATGCAATAATTAAAAAAGATGTAACGTAAAGTCAAAGCCTAAAACCATTACCTTCATCGTTCACCCACTGCTTTTGTCATTGTGACGACAATCACCATGATTTCCAAATTGATTTATGAATTTATCCAAATGGTGTGCACAATATTAACCACATTTGATGACTATGTTAACAACTATCTTTTCTAGCAAATTGTAATGTACAAATACATAAAATTTTGCCACCTAAAGTCCTAATGATGAACACTAATTCCACCATCCAATTTAAAATAACTTATTCTCATTCTTAACTTATTCACCACCATATAATTTTGTAATAATGTCGATTTTAAAAAAGTCAATTTCCCAAATATACAACACAGTCAACCACCTTTTACAATAATGTTAACCAAAGTTTTCCTTCATGCACAAATATATAATCAATATATTTTTAACACACAAAGTCCCAACAAACAACAACTAACTTCTAAAAACATTCACCCAATGTTTATTATCATTATTAGATAAATAGTCGTTGATCCAACTTCCCAATACAATTAATCACTTTTGACAACTATGTTAACCCAAACTTTTTCCACTTAAGTTTAATGCAATAACTCATTATCCAAACCCTACTATTAGGGTCCAATTGTTACACTCCACTTCGTCTTTATCTCTTTATTTCTATCGCTCACAATTGTTCCCAAAATGTCTCTTTCGTCTCCTGTCACCTTTACTCTCCGTTGTTCACTTTTGTTTCCTACTCTAACCTTCATCATCATGCTCCCCATTCACTCCTCTCCTTTCTAACCGCTCTAGTTTGGAAAAGTTCTGCATATGATCTTACTTTCTTAAACGGAAATAGATCCACTCTACGTAACAGCTTCCAACTCTCAATATTTAGTTAAAATGCCAGGTCTATTATTGACCACGATCTGGATTAGCCATGTAAAGGTGTAATATTGTTGTATGCACAAATTTATTCCACAACGGAAAATATCAATCAATAGTAGTGGAGGAACCTTATTAGAGATGGTTAATGTTTGAGGTGTTCTAGTAATTATTGATGATTCACATATGATTATATTTAATATTTTAATTTTTAGAGAAAGAAAAAATAAAAAAAGGATTATACATTTGTTTAGATATTAACAATTACATTACCTCTTAAGTTAATTTATTTACTGATGGAAAAATATTAGGTTTCTAATGGATACTTTTCATTTTTTATTAATCAATTTGAAGATCACACGTAGACTATAAATAAGGTAAATTTACAATATATAAGTGGGGGATAGTCCTCATCTTTTAAGTTCTTTGTATAAGGATGAATTAAACTTAAATTCACTTTTTAATATGATATTAAAGCTTATTTTAAAAAAGTTTATTAGGCCGATCGCGTCATTCGTTATCCGATAATTGGTGAACCATCTATGAACTCACTCCCTAATATAAATAGTCACTAAATCATATTTTTTACATTTTTATATTTACTACAAAAAAGGTTGTTTAGAGACCAATTTTTAGCTATCAAATAAAATAGTTACTAATTGTGACCAAAATAGTCACCAAATTATATTTTGGTTGCTAAATAACTACGAAATAGAAGTAATTATTGAATTTAGTGATCAATTAAATTCAATAATTGGTATCTAACATTAGCTACCAAGGTTTTAGTGACCTATACTATTAGATTTTAAATTAGTCTCTAACTTAATTAGATACCAATTTAAAATCTAATGGCATAAGTCACTAAAACTTTGGTATTTAATGTTAGATACCAATTATTTGACTTAATTGGTCACTAAATTCAATCATTACTTCTATTTTTGCAGTTATTTAGCAACTAAAATTTAATTTGATAACTATTTTGGTCACAATTAGCAATCATTTTATTTGGTAGCTAAATATTGGTCTCTAAATAGCTTTTTTTTCTTGTAGTGATTATTTTTATTATCTAATCTAAAAAGAGTATAAAATTACCAAATAATGAGGTGTATTCAATCTCTCTCACATAAGAAATAGCATTCAATGTGCATCATCAATGACATATATTGCAATTTAATTCTCTCTCTTCTCTTCTCCTCTTTCATAATATGTGTGTTAAAAATAAAGAAAGATGGAAGGCAAAGAAGCATAAAGTCAAGATATGAACAAACATATGTTGTATTTCTCACACCCCTCGTTAATATATTTTGGCTAAGTTTAACAATACGAACATGTATGTTACTAAAATTTTTGGAGTTCCAACAATAATTGAATGCTGGGATTCTAAAATCTATTTTTCTAGTATCCAATATTTTTATAAAAAAAATTCTAGTAATTCACTCTCTCCCCGAACACTAAGAGAGTGGTCCCTATAAATACAACACAACTCTGACTAGAGGCAACCGTTAAACTTGTTGGAGATCTTACATCAATTAGAGATAAGACCAATTCATAGTAGTGAGTGCAAATCTCACCTTACAAGCTCATTTTGTAAGGTTGGGTTAAGCTTAAAGTTCACTTCTTAATATGGTATCGAAGTTTATCCTAGCGAGATTTAATAGACTAATTGTGCCACCCACTATCGGACCATCTATAAATATCTAGTAACATACACGAGTTGGGCAGTCTCAACATGAAGGGTGTGTATTGGAGATCACATCGACTATAGATAAGGCCACTTCATAGTATAGAACTAGGTGCACACTTCATCTTACAAGTCAATTTTGTAAGATTTAGTTATGCTTAAAGTCCACTTTTTAAGATAACTTACTAACTTAAAATCATTACTTTGAACTAGAACAATATAATAAAAGCTTTGTTTTCAAGCTACTCTTAAAAGATGCATTTGAAACTAACCTATTATTCGAATATTTGAAGAATAATGAAATCATATAATGATTAAGTATAATTTAGAAGGAAATGAATGGCTTCAGAGGCTATATAGCATCATAGAATCATAGGTACCCATTTACAATAAAATACTTTTTTTTTAGGATGAATACTACTCAGAAAAGTGTTAATGCTTTTTTTTTTTTTTCCTTTTGTACATTCAAGAACAACCTTCTATGAATTAGTGAAGTTTATGAATTTGTAGTGAAGTTTGAAAAGTCATTCATAGTCGGTTGGAGGTACATAAAAGGGAAAATTTAGCACAAATCTCGTATTTTGAATATTAGGTCCAAACTTGAGCACCATGTTGCATCTATTTACCCATAATGTTGTTTAGAAAAATTTAATATGATTTGGAAAGATCAACCAATTTACAAAGAAAAAAGATAAAAAGAGATAGTTCTACTTATATCTACTAAATGTTTAGTTGTTATGATGTTCGAGACACCTTTATTGTTCATATAAATTTGAACTCAAAAATTGTTAAATGTGCTTGTTAGATTTATGAGTTTTATGGAAATATTGTTTAGACACATAATAATGATTTTTCAAGTAAAAGGGATTGTTGAAATTCCTAATCATTTTGTTTTGTAATGTTGGACAAAGAATGTTAACAAAGGTTTTTAATAAAAGTTTTGAAGATATTTATATTAAAGATAGGTCATCCACCATAACTAGATTTTTAAGAAGAATGTGTGTACAACAATAAGCAAACATGGTAGTTAATCTTATTAAATAATTACAGAAGATATATAAGTTCATTATTTTACAATTTGTCCAAACTCATAAAGTATCTATTTAGATGCAACCAAATGTTTCAACTCTCGACAATTTACCCCTTTTATAAATGGAGAATCGCATTTGCCTTTTGGAGATCCACGTACATTACAAATAAAGAGGAGAAAAAAATTAAGAAAAAGTAACTCAAAATGGTAGATTTAATAATGGGCTTAAAAAATATCACTTGATAATTTATCACTAAGAGTCTGTTTGCTTCTGTTGATCGTCTGTGCTCGAAAAAAGAAAAGTGGGCGAGCTTCACATTTGGATCAGCTGAATTACGATGATTTAATTCAAAACTAATTTACACTATCAATCATTAAAAAAAATTTATAAATTTTCCAATTAAATCTCATCATAATTACAAATAACTCAATTTTTACACATTTTTAATTCAAATCCACTTAAATCCACTCTTTAAAATATTTAATTTTTCTTTTTTTTAAGTTTTATTATTGCACTTAATGCTTACCAAAATAATATATTGATAAAATTTATTTTTCTTAGTTCGTGAAACATATTTGAGTTATTTATTAAAGAATACTAACAATATATATTAGAAATAATTGTGAGATACAAATGAATGGGAAAAAAATACAAGAAAAAAAATTGTAGATGTAAGAGGAGGAAAAATTATTTTATATACTTCTTCATGTCCTGACCTTTATTTTTTCTATTTACTTTAATTTTTGTTTTTATATCTATTAAATATGTCAATGAGATTGACTTAGAATTGCATATTTTCAACTCTTTTATGTATATTTGTCTTCCATCCCTATTGTTAAGATCCATTATAAATATTTGTCAGTGAAAAGAATAGAAAATATTAAATTGCGATAGAAAATATTGAATTACAATATATGTCATTAATAATGTACATTTTCTACTAAATATAATACACATTATTATTGTTAATTTAATAGTAAATAAACAAATTAGATTAAGAATAGTTCTTTTCACTTAATCTTAGAGTAAGTGGATCCCTTCTCGTTCTTTCTCATTCTCGTTCAGTAGTTCATAAAAGATTCATGTAGTAGGCTTAACATTTTCATCGGAGTTAAACATTTTAAAAAACATATTAACTTAAACTATTTAATAAAAGAAAGGTCAACCAGACGTTATAATTAGCTAAACAATTAATTCCTATGGCTATTTAATTTAACCAGTTCTAAAATTGATTATATATATATATATATATATATATATATATATATATATATATATATATATATATATATATGGCTTGTAGTATCTAAAATTCAAATTTTAACACGTTTCAAGTCAATAATGGCTTCCCAAATATAAATTTGTTTACATTTTATTTTTGAAAATGAAGATTTAAATTTTTAAATAGAAACTTTGATGTGTATATAATCTCAATAGTCATTATAATGACGAAATGTCATATATCATAATAAATAGATTGATATCAACAGATTTCTCAAGATAATCTCTTACTTTCCTCACCACCAATATCACCTTATCCTGCAGTCATCAGACAAAAAAAAGAAAAGTCAAATAAATTCAATTGATGGCTAATACTAGCATATATTTTAACTCTTAGGGTAAATATTTTCTATACACAGATGATTTAATTATATATATATATATATATATATATATATATATATATATAAACAAAAATAAATATT
>Ga0209700_109302_pt1 | contig 11564 bp, 5 predicted proteins | sample SiratroredBW_FD_187528 | JGI IMG/M metagenome (GOLD analysis project Ga0209700, IMG submission 187528) | Root nodule microbial communities of legume samples collected from California, USA - Siratro red BW (SPAdes) (version 2) | ecosystem: Host-associated > Plants > Roots > Nodule | place: USA...
TAAACAAATATATATATATATATATATATATATATATATATATAAAATTAACTTTTGTCATAAATAAATAAAGAGCGAAAGTAGTTTTAAGAAGTAAAAAAATCTAAATAAGTTTGAAAATTTTTATAAAAGTAAAGAAAAATAGAAATAATTTTACAGAGGAAAAAAATTTAAATAAATTTGAAAATTTTTATAAAAGAAAAAAAAAGAACAGAAGTAATTTGAGAATTTTTATAAAATTACATGTTATTTTTATATAAAAAAAAAAGAGAGTTGGAGTAGTTTTAAGAAGGAAAAAGATATTTAAAATCTAACCAGTTCAAATAGTTTATATTTTCACTATACAAACATCATCTTTTTATTTAACTACCTTTTACATATATTTTCTTTACATAACTTTTCTTTGCTAATCATTCAAATTAACTTCACATTAATTTAATTATTTAATGAGAATTAATTTTAATGATTATATATTTAATAAAATACTATGAATTAATTTTATTAATGTTATGTGCATAACCCAATGCAACATAAAAAAAACAGAAGAGAAACCAAAAATAATCACACTCTCAAATGGTACAGTACTTTCAATTAATCAATTAATTATACCCATATTTGGAATTAAAAAGAAAATTGCACCATTTTGAAAATTTCATAAAAAAATTACACTAGTTTAGAAAATTTGCATGAAAATAAAATTATTATTTTTTTGTTTTGTTTATTTTAAATAATAAACCATTACATTTAGATATAAATATATTTTGTACTTTATTTTATTCAGATATTAAATAATACTGTATGCCTTATAATTATAGTAATAGTTATTTATTTACTAATAATAATATGCTGTTAATTTTTGTTATAAATAATTAGTTTTCAAACAAAAATATATTTCGTATTCATTTTATTCCAATTTTAAATATTAAATTTAAGTTAATGAAATCAAATACATAAATAAACATAATAAAAAACATGTCCAACATAAAACTCAATTAATGCAAAAATAATACCACAAATTTAATTAATACTAAAAGAATCAAGATAAAAACTAAATATTTCATAAATAGATAAAATATATATATATATATATATATATATATATATATATATATATATATATATATATATATATATATATATAACTCGTAACTTTCTTTCTTCTTACACCCACAAAAACATGTAATATGTATACTAAGTTTTAAAAAATATGATATATTTTTATTTTTTTAACAATAATAAAAATAATGTTAGATTCTTAATATATTTATAACTTGATATGATTAATTTTTAAAATTTAGTTGTACACATTATTTTCAAATATTTAATTATTTAGTTTTGTAATAATTAATTTAATGTTAGTTGAAAAAAATACAGATACATTTTAACATTTATAAGATTATTTTTTATTATTTATTCAAAAAGTTCGTTAATATTTATAAAAAAAATAAATTAACAATTTTTTTTATTGTATTTATATATGATTGAGTGGCACGTAAGAGAGAAAAAACTATTTGTTAAGTAAATTTTAAAATAAAACCAATAATAATATATTAGTATATTAAAAATTTGTTAAGTAAAAAAAACAAATTTTATCATGCAGAAACAGTTGCCTAAACATGTTTTTCAAAAGAATTAAACAAGTTTTTTATATCTTATAGATATAAAAAACTTCATAATGAACAAAAAAAAGTACATACTTTAAAATGAAAACTACCAAAATAAACTTATTCACTATACATTTACAATAAAGTTATAGTTTGAAAGTTTTTAGATAAGATTTTCAAACGGGTGTAATTTTTAGGTCAAATCTTTTAAGACAATTGCTTCCGTTTATGCAATTAGTAAATATTTAATATATCAATAATATCCTTATTAATTTTATTTTTAAATTTATTTATTAAATAATCTTTTCTTTCTCACAAGCTTAATTGATATATATATATATATATATATATATATATATATATATATATATATATATATATATATATATATAAATAAAAGGAGACTCCTTTAATTTTAAATTAGTAAAATAAAATTTTCACTTTCTGTTTTTTTTTTAATTTCTTTCTATTTTTTTCCATCGTATTATTTGTTATAGCTTCATCAAATTACAGATATTGGGAAGAAACTAAAATTAAGTTGTAAAGATAAAAATAAATTTTATTTTTTCAATCAATTGTATATATTTTATTTTTTTATTAGTTTGTTAAAATGAAATATTTTATTGTTATGATATTTACCATTTGAGATGGAACACTATTCTCATTCAAACAAAGTATAAAAAAAAGTTATATAAATAAATAAATAAAATAAAAACACAGGATTACATGCGAGAAAAAAAGTAGCTAATAACAAATTTGATTGTTTACAGTTTTTCTTTTGATTATAGATGTGTTATTCATGCAATAAATTTTAAATTATTTAGAAAATACCAATAATTTTAAAAATTAAATTGAACAAGTTGTTTTCAAATATTTAGTTTTGTAATAACAAATTCTACGTTGCTTAAAAAAATATAGATATTTTTTAATATTTATAAGATTGTATTTATTATTTATCAAAAAAGTTTGTTAATATTTATTAAGATAATTTGTTATTATTTATTAAAACTGTTTGTTAATATTTGTAAAATATTATCAAATAGTTACTAAAAATTGAAAAAGATAAATTTTGGTATAATCATAATTCAAATTTAAGATTTTATCATTTTATTTATTAACACAATACTTTTAAATATGTAACACCGTTAACCTATAATTAATTAAAAAAACAAAAAATTTGTATTGAAAAAAACAATTATTTACATTTATAGTATAGAAAAAATTGTCAATATTATTTTTATTATTATTAAAAAAAATTACTTTCTGCACTACGATCTGTACTTATAGTTTTCTAAAATTCTAAAATTATCCTTGATATTTATAATTATTATCTCTTATTTATTTATTTATTTTATAATAAAAAATATCCTATGATTTTTGTAATTTTCCAGTAACATTATTTTCTGTATGAAACAACTTAATTTTCTACACTTTTTTATAACCTGTTGTGATTCTTTTCCTGCAATAACTTACTTTTAGTTTCTTCCTAATATAACGGAAGAATATACAACCAATAATGCAACGTGAGGAATTAGAGAGGAAAAACAGGAAAAAAAAAATCTTACTTTATTAATTTAAAATTAAGGACATTCTATATATATATATATATATATATATATATATATGAAAGAGAAAAAAACCTTAACTTCTTTGAGAAAAATCAGCAAAAATCTTACTTACTTTCTTAATTTAAAATATGAGAGAAAAAAAAAAATAACAAAATAAACGTTAATTTCGTCTTTTCAATTTGGTAGTTCCACTAATACGCCTGAGTCAATTAAGAGTGTGGGAGAGAGAAAATAGATTATTTAATAAATAAATTTAAAAATAAAAATAATAAGAATATTATTGATATGTTAAAAATTTGCTAAGTGCATGGAGCAGTTTATATGTGTTGGAAGCAATTGTCATTGTGTATTTTTATTTTTTTTCAAATATGAGTAAATAGTGAATATGTGAATAAATTGTGTTACTGTTGCATGATTTAATTTAAGATATAATTTAAGATATGAAAATAAAAAATTGTTGGGGTGATTAAGATTTTCTTATATTTTTTTTAGGATTTAATGGTAATTTGAATATTAATGGTTGAAATTAATTACTATAAAGTAATTAAAATAAATATGAAATTAATTTGAATGAAATAATGATCATAGCTTCACCATGTTAAAATAGTGAAAAAAACATAAGACAAAACATAAGAGAAGTTTCTGAGACAAAAGTTTCAAACTGGTATAATTTTTACATAAAATTTTTTAAATGGTGTATTTTTATCTTTTTTTTTTCATTTTTTTCAAATATGAGTAAATAGTGAATATGCAAAGAAATTGTGTTCATATTGCAATTAAAATAGTTAGACTATTATAAAATTTTAGGATGATTAATATTCTCTTCTGTTTTTTTCAAGATTTTATGGTCATAGAAATTGTTTTATTAATTGATAAATATATAATAGATAAAATTAATTGTGATTAAGTAATTAAAATAAATATAAAATTAATTTAAATAAAATAATAATTACCGATTTCGTCACCCTAAAATCTAGGAATTTTGCCCAAAATAAAAGTAACAAACTTAAAAAATATACAAACTACTAAAATAAACTTATTTACCAAACATTTACATTATTAACAATAAGTTATACCATAATGAAAGTTTTTAACTCCCAATATATAGGGAAACAGCCCTAAGCTTTTCGTATAAGGTGTACACCTAATTCTCAATCATGAATGAGGATGATAGGATCACTAGTTTACCAAACTCAATCCTTTGTTACATTCTCTCTTTTCTCCCAACCAAGCAAGTTGTTACAACAAGTGTTCTCTCCAAGCACTGGAAACCTCTATGGCGTTCAGTTTCTTCTTTAGAGTTTGACTCCAAAGATTTTAATTTTGACGAAATATACTTTCATCGCTCAATATACTCTTTTTTGTTTCTTCGTGATTCCGACCAACCTCTCAATAGATTACGTATCAAATGTTTCCCTTTTAAAATTTACCAGGATCCTCCTATAGATGTCCAGACATTGTTTGAGACTGCAACCAGAGGAAGTTGTAGACTTGAACATCTCCACATTAATCTGGATCAGACCTATCACATGCCATCTGTGGTTTTTAGCTGCAAAACTCTTGTAGTTCTCAAATTGGCCTATACAACAGTGAAAAATATTTCCTTTGTTGATTTGCCCTTTGTTAATTTGCCCTTGCTTAAAATCTTGCATTTGTATCGTGTTATTTTCTTAAATAATCAAGATTGTTTACGTCTTTTTTCTAAAATTCCTAATATAGAGGAATTGGAAGTCACGACAGATTATTTGGTGGGATTGAAAGTCACGACAGATTATTTGGCAATGAAACCAACGGATGTTATGACAGGAAAATTCAACAGATTGCCGAAGTTGATCAGAGCCAAAATTCATGGAGATTTAGTTCCATTGAAAATTGTTAAGGACGTTGAAGTTTTGGTCGTAGATGAGGTAAGATTGATTTGTTATTCCTTTCCATTTTTTTAAGGTAAAAAAAAAAAAATTATAATCATATTATTTTATTTTGTATCTTTTGCAGATCATATATCAACGAGACCTGATTTTTGACTTTCAGAATTTAGTTAAACTTGAATTGGAAATTTCGTCTAATGAGCAATTTGTTAAGGTTTTGAAAGTGCTGAATCATTGTCCCAAGCTTCAAACTCTTGTCATTGACATTTACAAGGTATAATGATTTAAGCTTTTAAAGTTTCAATTTTCCTGTTATCTTTTTTTCAAACATTAATATTAATTTAATTTTTACAATTGTTTGTCAGGACCGTTTTGATTCATCCGATGACGAGGACCGTTTTGATTTATCCGATGACGAGGAACCAGTTTGGTCATATCCACAATTTGCTCCTACATGCATTTCATTGCACCTTACATCCTTTTTTCTTAAGAATTCCGGTGGTTCTACAGAGGAATTCCAATTTACAAGTTATATTATGCGGAATGCAAAATATTTACGGGTTATGAAGATCGACACTGCCGATGCTGAAAAACTTGAAAAGATGAGTAAACCATCCTCATGGATAAAGAGATCATATTTTCGCCGTTTAAAAAAAAGAAATAAATAAAAAGTTCAAATATACTTGCACTTTCATTTCATTAAATAGTTAAGTTTGAGCAGTAATTTAGTTTTTTTTTTTTCTTTTTCTTTTCTATGAGTACGTTGACACAGAAAGTTTGTTAATGCAATTTAGAAATATTTTGAGAGTTTGTTAATGCATTTTTGAAATATTTTGAAGTTTCAATATTACTGTGTTGTTTTAGAAATTCAAATTTCACATCTATAATCTGAATTGACCTTTAGTTAGGTTCATATAGTTTCGAAGAGAAAATGTAGACGAATTTCTGTTGATGGTGATGCAGTAAGTTGGATCTATATGAGTATACTTTTTTTAAAAGTTTAAAGTTTACTCCTGTAAAAGATGATTTGTTTAATGTGGATGATTTGAGAGTCTTGTAAAAGAAAGAATTTGTTTGCTTAATGTTATTTTGTTTTCCCTCCACAACAATGCGGAAGAAGTGTGATTTTATTTAATTATTTTCTACAAACAGGAAATGTTTAATAGTAAAACTTTCCCCATTTTTTATAACAGTGCATTAATGGCTTCTCAACAGAAGCTTAACAGTGATTTAAAAGATTAATTTTGTTTAATTTAATTTAACGAGAATTAAGAAAGCTATATCTAATAATATTAGGTATGAATTGCTATTTTTTTTTATTATAATTTATTAATTAAGATAAATATTATCTTACTTTTTATATATTATAAGATAATAACTGTTATTGTTTCGAATGATACTCAATTCTCCTTATTTGTTTAATATATACATGTTGGCAAATATTTTTTTTTTTTCAATCCATGGAAGAAATGCAATAGTGGAAAAACTTTTTCTTTCCATCTTCCATCATTAGAAGGAAATTGATTACATAATTTTTAAAATTTAGTTGCACACACTATTTTCAAATATTTAGTTATTTAATTTTGTAATAATTAATTTAATGTTAACTGAGAAAAAATATAGATGTTTTTTCATTTTTATAAGATTATTTTTTATTATTTATCAAGAAAGTTTTATTATGTTTTTTAATTCAGTCACAAGTCATTTTATTTAAACTAGTTGATCTAATAAGTATTATCTAAATTTATTTTTACTTATTTTTCAAAAGTTTAGATTTGTTGATTTTTCAATTAAAACTGTTATTCTATTGAGTTACGCAATTAAGTTGAAAGAATTATATCTCAAGTACATCAATTAGTAGGTATGAGAGGATTAATGTAGAATCCACCAAGACAAATGATTGATTTATCTATTCAAAGCAATTTACCCGAAAGGCTATCTTTAACAAAATATATAATTTCTTACTACGGAGCTCGTAAAGGGGACATCAGATGATGGATATCTTACACGCAGACTTGTTGAAGTGGTTCAACATTTTGTTATACGAGCGAACCGATTGTGGTACCATTTGAGGAATTTCAGTTTAATGATTATAACTTTAGACCTATTACTAAATACACAATAAAATATTAATTATTTCAGTTTGTTATGTTACATATTTTTAATTTAAATTCTATATAGAAATAAAAAAAAAAGTAATCCAATAAATACTTAAAAGGTGCAATAATTAAAATAAATTTTCAATATCTTTTCAATTACATTTTTATATAAACACAAACTAATAAAAAAAACAATCCTATAATCTAAGTAATAATTGAAAACATATAACAATAGGTAAAAGGAAATTAAACATAGAAATGTATTAAAAAATAAGAGACAGTAATGTCCTTTTATAATTTTAAATATAAGACGAAGATCTTATAATATTCATATTGTCATTTAATTTTTATTCGATTAATTGAAAGAAATATATATTTTTAAGAGAGAGAGTATTTTTTTATAACTCGCTATTTATTTAAAACTTAAAGTTTTATTTTTCATATTATATCGGGGATGTTCTAAGTTAAAAGCTTTTAAAATAGGTTGTTTTAGCTTGTAAACTAATTAAATCTATATTGGTTAAACTAATCTATAAACTAATAAAATAAAATAGTTTATTGGTTTTACTAGAGATATTCTAAATCAATTATCATCATACTTAGATTTTGGTAAGCTTGTGATTACATCAATCCAACTTAAATTCTTGGCTAAAAAAATGACTATATAGTTGGCTATATGATGTAATTAAGTGTCTCAATTGAACCCAATATTTTTAGTTAACCCTAAATAATGGATAATAACGAAACAACATATAGAAAATAATGAAACTAAACTTTTGTTGGAGGGTTTACTCGAGTTTTAGTATATAGATTAAAAATAATAAATTAGAAACAATATACACTTCATGAAAGAGATATTTATTGTCTTATACGAAACTTGATATATTGTTGGGGCTTGGGTCGGCAGAGTGACCCTTAAAAGTTGATTGATAGGCACTCCAGTAATTAAAATGTCTGTGTAAAAGATAAAATTAAAAATAAACAAGTAGAGGTAATCCATCTTGTTGCTACCGGGGTCACGACGGGGACGGCGAACAAAAAAAAATATTTATTTTAATTTTCAAAACAGAGGGAGTCGCCACCATAGTTTATTGGGAAAAACTATGGAAAACCAAAAACAAAATAAGGCAAGTTCGCAAAACCGGATCTAGAGTTCGGGAGTCGGTTACGTGTGGGGAACGTGTTAGCACCCCACAACGCCCGTCCTAAGACGGTACCTCTAATTAAATAAGTAATCTGAGTTTGATTTTTTTAAAATATTTATTTTCCCAAGAAAGAGATTAAAATAAAACAAACAAAATATTTTTTTTGATTTTAGGGAGCCCGACAAGGTTTGACCTTGCTCCTACGTATCTCCATTTAAGGGTGGAGAATCAGGATTACGTAGTTCTTTGATGATAAGATTGTTGGTCGTTTTGATTTGTATTTTTGAAAGTTTATGTTTGAAAATAAGATAATTGAATGGTGTCAGTGCCAGGTTTAAAGCTTGGGCTTTTAAGATATAATGCCAGGTTTAAAGCTTGGGCTTTGAGGAATGGTGCCAGGTTTAAAGCCTGGGCATTGAGAAACGGTGCCAGGTTTAAAGCCTGGGCTTTGAGGAACGGGGCCAGGTTTAAAGCCTGGGCTTTGAGGAACGGTGCCAGGTTTAAAGCCTGGGCTTTGAGGAACCGTGCCAGGTTTAAAGCCTGGGCTGTGAGGAACGGTGCCAGGTTTAAAGCCTGGGCTTTGAGGAACCGTGCCAGGTTTAAAGCCTGGGCTTTGAGAAACGGTGTTAGGTTTAAAGCCTGGGCTTTGAGGAACAGTGCCAGGTTTAAAGCCAACATAGAATTTTTAATGAAATCGTGCAGGTAAAAATGGAACAAGATTCAATGAAACTCAACTTGGGTTAAGGGCATTTTGGTAATTGTGGAGAGTGTGGGTGCGAAACTTAATTAATGGGGATGTAGGAAGTAACCCCACCAATAAGAAACTCAATCTTTGGTTAAGGGTATTTTGGTAATTGTGGAGAGTGTGGGTGCGGAACTTAATTAATAGGGGTGCAGGAAGTAACGCCACTAATAAGAAACTCAACTTGGGCTAAGGACATTTTGGTAATTGTAGAGAGTGTGGGTGCGGAACTTAATTCATGGGAGTGCAGGAAGTAACACCACTAATAAGAAACTCAACTTGGGCTTAGGGCATTTTGGTAATTGTGGATAGTGTGGGTGCGGAACTTAATTCATGGGGGTGCAGGAAGTAACACCACTAATAAGAAACCCAATCCGAACTAAGGGCAGTTTGGTAATTGTGAAGAACTGGAGTGCGGAACTTAATTCATGGGGGTGCAGGAAGTAACGTCACTAATAAGAAACTCAATCTGGGCTAAGGGCAATTTGGTAATTGTGAAGAGCTGGAGTGCGGAACTTAATTAATGGGGGTGCAGGAAGTAACGTCACTAATAAGAAACTCAATCTGGGCTAAGGGCAGTTTGGTAATTGAATAGTGGTGCAGGTGCAGGCTCTAACCAGTGGGGTGCAAAGAAGAGCTCCACTAATCAGAAGCCCACTTACGTTAAGGGCATTTCAGGAATTGAAAAAATGTGGGTGCAAAACTTAATAAACGGGGGTGCAGGAAGCACCTCCACTAACTTCAACTCAGCCTAAAGCCAGGGGTATTCTGGTAATTGGGGGAATAAAGGGTGCAGCACAACCACAGGGGGTGTGTGCAGCACCCCCACTAACTAGAAACCCATCTAGGGTTTGGAAGGCACATGCTACGGAGACAATGGAGGCGGCGGCAGCCATGGTTGGTGAGGGTCGAGATGGCTTGTGTTGGCGGTAGCAGCCACGGGAGCGGCGGCGGCGGCGGCGTCGTTCGAAGTAGATAAGTGGCGTTTTCATGGCCGTTTTGCGGTTGCCCGTGGTGGGGCTCACGACATTGCTATCCATGGTGGTTTTGGGTGCTTTGGTGGTGGCTTTTGAAGCGTGGGTTGGTTGCTTGGTGCAATTTGTGATAGTATGTGTTGTATAGGAAACATAATGCAAAGATGGTGCAAGGGAGAAACATAAACACAGAAATGTAGTGGAACATGCGTTCATGGAGATGGAGATGTATGTTGATCCAATAGGAATAATTGGGGATGTTTTTTATTTTATGCAGTAAAACTTAAAACAAGTAAAAAGAAAAATATACCTGATGCTTTCCCTTAGTCTCTTCCTCTCTCTGTCAGGAGTAATTCTTCTTTTTTTCTCTCGTGTCTTTCTTGCTCTTCTCAAATGTTTTTTCTCTCTTCCCCCTTCCTTCCGTTCTCTTCCTTTTTCATACATCTCTTTTTTCTTTTTTTTATATTATTCTAATTGATATTTTTTTTGAGAAACCAGTAGTTCAGTTCAGAGAGGTTACCACTCTTTGACTCATTCATATTTATTATTTTTAAATTTTTTTAAAACTAATATTAAAAATGAATCTACCCAAGAATAAGACTTAAAACACTTTTCAACAGTAAAAAACAATTATTTATTATTAATTTTATTTTTAATTAAGTGGAGAACATGGGTTGTTATCTGAGTGGTTTAAAAATTATTATTTGCAAATATTTATTTATTTATTTAAAAAAAAAACAATACGTGGAGTTAAGGAGTGAGAACATAGGAGTCTATTGCCATTGACCATTTCTTTTTATTATTATTTATTTATTATCTTGAACGTGCAAATCAAGTAAATCAAGTAAGCGTTTTCCTTTTTTTTTATTATTTATTCTTTTTTTTGAATACATATTTATTTTTATTTTTATTTATTTATTTATTATTTTTTTCAGATTATGTTGTTTTAATTTAGATATTTTTGTTATTTTCTTGTTATTTTCGTTTTTTATTATTAATTAATTATTTTATTTTATTTTATTTTTTAAAATCACCACCTTTTCTTTTTTAGTCTTTTTTTTTATTTTGTAATGGAAAAATTTGATTTTTTATTTTATTATTATTATTATTATTTAAGAAAACTTAAACTAATAAATATATTTTTATGTTATTATTCATTTTTATTTCTTTTTATTTTTTATTATTACGCTTTAAGTTAAAAGATTACCCAGACAAAATCGTGTGTTGACATATCTTTATCTAAAAGGTCTGTACACTCATCTTATATTTAATATTTTATCATTTATTTAGTGTTTCGTTTATAAATACAATTTTTTATTATAACTATACTATTCTTTAAAATGAATTGACAAATAGTTGACAGAGTTATAAAAAAATTTCTTTTTTAAATATAATTTAATATTATAAAATCAACTTAATCCTATTAAATTCATTTTACGGAATATATAATTTCTTTAAAGCTTAAAACATTAACTAACCTATCCATACTCTTATGAAACATTTCCTTCACACTATTAAATATCATATTTTGAACATTAATTTTAATTTATTTTCTATTTTTAGC
>Ga0209700_109306_pt1 | contig 11557 bp, 9 predicted proteins | sample SiratroredBW_FD_187528 | JGI IMG/M metagenome (GOLD analysis project Ga0209700, IMG submission 187528) | Root nodule microbial communities of legume samples collected from California, USA - Siratro red BW (SPAdes) (version 2) | ecosystem: Host-associated > Plants > Roots > Nodule | place: USA...
ATAATAAGAAATATGGATTTGATTCCTATAACATGTACAAAAAATTATTAGACCAATAATCATCAGTGATATTAGTTTCTAACCCAAATCATGTTAAAAAATATTGTATGAAAATTGTACAAATTAAGTCCTCTTATAGTTAAATTCATGATTAAATTTTAGGTAGGATTGTATTTTATTTACATCATTTTATAAAATTTGTATGAGTTGTAAGAAGTGGTTGATGAAGTTTTCACCCCACAAACACCTCAACAAAATGGTAGGGAAAAGAAAAATTTGATCATTACAAGAAATGACTAAAACTATATATGTTTCTAATTCAACTTCAAAACACTTTTGTATAATAGGAGTAAACACAACCTACTATTTACAAAAAATAAAAATAAAAATAAATAAGGTCTATATATATCTTAAATAAAAATATCTTGTGAAGTGTTTAGAGGTAAGAGACCCAACATGTCAAATTTTTATCATTTTAAATGTCAATGTTTCGTCTTGAATAATAAAGATAACCTTAAAATATTTGACTCTAAAAATGATGAAGTAATCATGTTTGATTAAGATGAAAAAGCCTACAAAATTTATAACTCTAGGATAATCTTAGTTGAAGAAGTCATTAATGTGAGGATTTATGACTATAAGCTTGATAATGAATCATTAGAGCTAATGATGCACTTTTAAACTTGCATATTAATGAAGGTTAGATGAGAATGAAGATGTCTACTTGACCATCAAACATTGTTAAAAATGTGTACTAGAGGACTAGACACCGTTAAAGGTGTGTAATCCTTCATTGGACAACCTAGCTGGAAGTTGTGCCTTAAACAATACAAATGCTCCTACCAAAATATATCATTGCCTTAAAGTTATTCTTAATTAGTGATCCAAGTGAGAGAGTGAAACAAGATCAACTTTTAACAACCTTTAAATGAAATTTATGAAGTATTATACAATCCAAGACTAGGTTCAATAAATGCAAGAAGAGTTTTACCAATTTTAAAAGAATGATATTTGAAAGTTTGTATAGTTGCAAAGAACAAGAAAGCTATCATAGCAAATGGGTCATTCGCTACAAGCTAGATGAAGAAGATAATATTATGAGAAATAAGACTAGATTATTATCATAAATGTACTCACAAATAGAAGGCATAAACTACATAAAAACTTAAACACATGTTAACGACTAGAGGTTATACACATCTTATTGTCCTTTGTTTGCTCACAATAATATGTAACCCTATCAAATGGATGCTTAGAGTACATTACTCAATGATGACACTAAAGAAGAACGCCATGGAATATCCCCCTAGATTTAAGATTACAAATTATCTTAAACGTATTTTCAAACTAAACAAAGCTTCTACAGTCTAAAACAAGCTCCCAGAGTATGATACGGAAAACTTAATTCATTCTTACTAGAAAATGGGCTTTAAAGAAAAAAGGTTGATACCACATTATTATGCAAAAAATTCAAATCTAACTTTGTCGTTGTACATGATATAATTTCAATACTACTAACGAATTTTTATGAGAATTTTGCTAAAATGAAGAAGGGTTAAAAAAGAGATGATAGGTGAACTGAAGTGTCTTTTAGGATTGTGGATCAAACATATAGAAAATTGTACATGTATCTATTCAAACTAAGCATGTGAAGGAACTTCTAAAGAATTTCAAAGTTGGATGATAAATAAACACACATTTTCATCCAAACACTTCACTACAACTAAATGAGGAATCAAGAAAAGTGGAAAACACAATATATAGACAAATAATTGGTTCACTTCTTTATCTCAATATATTAAATTAAGAGATCTTTGTATAAAAACTTCATTAATACTTTTAAAGATGTTTTAACTTGCATTTATTTTATAAATAATTCACAAAGGAGATTGTCTTTCAAGGATATTAGTGGAAAAATCCTTACAAGTTTGTGTTTTTGCAATTGTTAGATAAATCATGTCTAATTTTTTTATGCAGATTTATCTTCCTTGACAATCATGAGGCATGAGACTTTTTTGCTATGACAACTTATTTATGTCTATCTTGTACAAATTACCTTATCTATTAGCTATAAATAATTGAGTCTCATCATAATTGTTTTGCTCCACATTGGTTTTTGAACACAAAATAACAACTACTATCACACAATTGGCTTATGCTCAGGTAGATTATGCTTAAGATCATTTACTAGAAGAACTTTCTCAATAGAAGATAAATGTTTTATACCTATCTGACAGAACTTCAATTATTCTTCCTTATTAGTTGCCTCTAAATATAAATTTTCCTTCTTCTTGTGGAGGTCTTTGAACATAGACCTTCCTCCCAACATGTGTGATAAGTAACCATTGTACAGGTACTATCATTGGAGATCTCTTGTTGCCATTTAACAATCTACAAAAGGAATTATATTATTTTCAAGTACCTATTGGCTATTGGATCTTTTAGTATCAATATTTCTTTGTGATTTCTTCTTGGAAATGTCACTAAATGATGTAATATAAGATGACGACGATGATGATGCACACTTTATTTTATGAAGATTTTTTTTCTTTATATTCAATTTTGATTTTATCATTAAGTTGTTTTGGTTTTCATATAAGAAGAACAAAAAGACTTCTGACCTATAAAATATTGGGATAGGACTTTTCTTGAAGAAGTGTTTTAATCTTATCATAAATATAATATTAACCACATGGTATGAAATAAAGAAATGAACAAGAAATAACAAAGGATATGAGAGTGAAAATATATCTCCTTTCTTATTTCCTTTATGAAAGAAAATACTACTCTAAGATAATAAATAATTATTATATGAGGATTATTAGCAATTATGTTAGAGTAACTATTTTGTTATCACCCTGTTATTCCATGTATTCCATATATAGAGTATTTTCTTTCATCAAGGGAATAATAAAGGAGATATATTTTCACTCTCATATCCTTTGTTCTTTCTTGTTCATTTTTGTTCATTTCTTTATTTTCATACCATGTGATTAATATGATATTTTTGTTATGATATCAGAGCCTATCCTAGCACGGTTGTTGGGCCACCCGCTATCGGGCTGCTATCGGACCACCCTTAAACAATATAGTCCCACGTACGAGTTTAGCAGTCTTAGCATGATGAGGCCTTTCAATATTTTATAATATGGGTGCAAATCTCACTTTATAAGCTGGTTTCATAGGATTGAGTTAGGCTTAAATTCTACTTCTTGAGAAATCTATAGATTGTTTATTTGCATCTTCTACTTGATGACCCTTTCCACGACATTTAGTTTTCATGATCACTTCCTCCTTTAATTGTTTAAAATTGGTATTGTCAATTTCAACTCTATATTTCAAATATTTGTTCACACAGTTTCCCATTTTTATACTTGAGCTTAAGGTTATATCTGATAATACCATGTCATTCTCAAACTTAATTTTAAAAAGCTCAACCTCTTTTGTCACAAATTTTTAATCTTTTTTTAAAACTCTTGTAAGCATTAAAAATTATGAAAGTATTGAAAATTTGAAAATAGCTTTGTAATATGATTGAGTGATCCAATGTATACCCATAAAGTCTTCCTCATCATTTAAGTCATTAGAAGGTTGATCAAACTGTGAGACTAACATGAGATTTTTTCATTTTATATCTCCTAATTCAAAGAGATGAAGATTTTTCCATGTTGACACGAGGCTTTTCTTTTCGAAAAATATTTTGTTCTTTTCCTTGTCTTATTCTAGACATTTTAACCTATAATGTCCAAGCTTCTTAATCATATAATAAATGATATTAGCTTGTATTCTTTATATTTCTTTTTTGGATTGAATTTTTCCCTTTTAAGAACCTCATGGGCTTCCAAAACATCTTGTGTGTTATGAAAGAGAAGTTTGTTAGGAAATTATATTTCCTTAGTCTAATTGTGGGTTATATATTTATATATATTTCTTTATATAATCATATTAGCGGTTGATTTCCTTAATGTTCCAAACGTTTTTCATTAAAATGGTTTTAATGAGTCATTTAATATAGTTTTAATGACCTCTAATTTCTCATATTAATTGGTTTAATGAGAATGTTTTTTGAGAGGTTATCAGAATAAAAACGGAGTAAAAAGGAAGGTAAAGGGTTGGTCCCAAAGATACCAAAATCACAAACTTTGTAGTCGCTTACCCCATCAAAAGTTGGTTATCAGAATAAAAAGGGAGGTAAAGGGTTGGTCTCCAAAGATACCAAAATCACAAACTTTGTGGTCTCTTACCCCATCAAAAGAGTCACTCTAAAGTATAACAAGAGGAATAAAGAAGATTTTGGTTGAGGAAGATATTCATCATGGATTCATGTATGTGATTCTTCTATTGAATCCCAATCGCGTGTTTCATCTTCATCATGGATTCATGTATGTGATTCTTCTATTGAATTTTGACTCCCAATAATTTAACATGATGTGCTAAATTCATTATTCAGAACATCTATTATGTAATTTTCTATCAAAGTTATCTTCATTTTTTGACTCAACAATGTCTAGTAAGTCCTCTACAAATTCCAGTGCCTTGGAAGATGCAATATTCTTGTGCTTATCAACATTGAAAGAAAGGAATTTGCTTTCATTCTTATGAGAATCAGATTGGAACACTACTTCATGAACTTTTAAGATACTGATAAGGTCTTTCAAGGTTTCAAAGTAAGTTTCTTGAGATTCTCATGTTGAGAACTCCATAGAGTGGAAAATGTTCTTAAGATTTTGTCAATCAGATCACAACTTTTAAGAATCCTTATGACTAATCAGTTTTCATTCTCAATTATCTTAAATCTACAAAACATTGCTTATATGTTGGCATTTTCTTTAATGTTAAATAATTTGTATCAATGAGTTAGAAGAGTAAGTTTGTTCTTCTGAACTTTCTTTGATCATTAATATGTGATATAAGTGTGTCTCACATTTTTTTTTGACACCTTTGAACTCGTCTTCCAATATGACACACTTATCATTACTGCAAGCTTTGGTATTCATTTGATATTTTGGTATTCATTTGATATTGATATTTTTCAATCTGAAGTTACCTTAGTATCTACTAGTGATTTTCATACAGTGGAATGTGATTTTCTTTTGCCATCGTATCTAACATTTTAAGATTACGTGACTAAACATCCTTTATTTTTAATTAATAGTAATGTTTTATACCTTTAAATATAAGTGGACGGTTGACCACATGACCTTCAAACTTTATAAGTCTTGTTTATAGGACCTGGCCTCTTAATTTATGAAGAACTAACCCTGAAATGTAATTTCTAATGTCAACTAAATTAGCAGACACACTCTAAAAGGAGGAGGGCTAGATAGAGGACCAAATTTTTTTTTACAAAATAGATAAACATTTATATAAGAGGATAATAGAGGCATTTAAAGAAAATTTGACCTACATTGTCACACGTTCTCTAGGTGACACATGTCATGAAAAGTACGTAAAAGGAGGAAACATTCACATGGAACTTGAAATTTCAATTATTTTCATGTGATTCTTATCTTGTTTTGTCATCTTGTATACTTGTCTATATGTTAAGAAATGTGAGGTTTTGTGATTAATAATAAATGATAATATGGTTAATTTAAAATGACAAGTATTATGATGAGGCAAAATAATAATAATAATAACATGTTAGCGAAAAAATTAAACAACAGAAATTCAATTAAAACATATAAAACTTTAAATACTTAATAGACCAAAAAAATTTAATAGGACTCAAATGAAGATACACAAATTTATGAAGACTTAAAAACTTAATTAAGCCTAAAAGTAAATTATGCTTAAACTTTTCTATCCAAAATTGGTTATAAATTGGCACATGAGAGCAGATTAAATGCATTAATTTTTGTTTTGTACGAAGAAAGCTATATTTTGGATGCCAAAATGGTGGTATTTACTTTATAATACTTATGTTTAAATGGTTTAAGAACAAATAATTATTTGCCTTTTAGTGGTTTTGAAAAATCTCATAAAGATGAATAATTATTTCACCTAAAAAGCTCTGCAAAACCGGATGCATCAGACATGTGGTTCCAACAAGTTCTGTTTAAAGCAGATTGCGAAGTTGTTTAGGGTGCCTGCAGGAAAAGAAAAGAAAAAGAAGAAAATCAGAAGCTACGTGCATTGCTTATTGCAGCAGAAGCACTCTCTCGTTTAGACCGATTCTGCTGTCTCATGTCAAACCTACTTCCAACGTTTATGCATATAATTTAGTTAAATTTGTTTTTTCATTCACTAAGGAATGAAATGCATCAACTGTCTTCTGTCATTCATGCTCATGTAATGCCTTTAAGAGTCTCATCCAATTCATTCTTAAAACAAACAAAAAATCCAAACTTATACTAAATACATTTATTCTTGCTACACTCAACACCTTGCCACATCCCAAAGAAATGGTAAAACTATATGCAAATTTGCATTCCTTTATTATACTTTATGGATGATGAGATACAAATATCAGCTCTCACAAGTCTGAGGCCAAAGGAAATAAGGAAATACTCTTACAATATAACCCAACTTAACTTAACATAAGCATACACTTCACACAAGAAAACTCTGTATATAATAATATCAGAAAGTGGTTGCTATAATAATTTAGTTGAATTCAAGCATTGGCCAAAAGGTAAGCCTCAATGACCTTGAAAAGAGCATCACTCTTGGCTTTACCAGCTTTGAGCTCATTTTCATTGGGTGGAGCATCTCCTTTGCTGTGATATTTTATGCTCAGCTTTACAACTGACCCTGCGTTGGGACCATCGCTGAGTTAGAGTCGATGGTGATCTTCTCTGCAGTGTCAGGCAAGGCAGCACCTCCAACAATGCTGTAGCTGTATCCCAAGTTGGCCTCATCTATTCCTTCTATTTTGTGCAACACATACTTTGTCTCCCCATCTGTTCATTCGTTCACATTTCACACTCAGTTAGCTTTATCTGCTATACATTGTTAATGCATGTACATAAAATATATAGAAAATGAATGAAATGGTACCCTCAAGGAAAGAGATCTTCTTGATGGTTCCGGGGCCACCGTTGCCCTCAACGATTTCAATGCTCTTGAAGGAATCAACAGCCTTTGGGACGATGTTATCGGCATCTTTGACAAGAGCTTTGTAAAGGGTAACAGGAGACACAGGAGAAGTGGTTTGGTCCTCGAATGTGAAAACAGCCATTATCAAATGAGATGAAATGGAAGAATATGAAATAGGAGAATAGAAAGATAAGACGTTTGTTGTTGTGGGTATTGAGCAGAGAGTGGCCTCTATTTATAAGCACCAGCTTTGGTGTCACTGCGTTTGTTTCTTTGAAGAACTCGTAAGACACCAAAGTGTGAAGCTTCTGACTCCTCATTCAAGGTTGGTGGGCCATTCATTGGCTTTGTTTACCAACATTATTCTTTTTTCTGTAAATAAACAATATTCTTAAGAGGGTGTGTCATGATGCGTTATTCTTTCTTATTTTTCTATTATCAATTTTATCTTTCTGTGTTTGTCAAACACTACCATAGCCAAAGCCTTCAAATTCAAAGAAGATACACGTCAATTCCCACGATCAACGATGGCTACTGTTTGCTGTATTTGCGGGAATGAATAATTTCAGAGGAAACTATGTTAATATTCTCTCATGTTTTTTTTTTTAAATTATAGAAATTTCGATATTTTTCAAATTATTTTTTTAATTTTAAAAACATTACGTTATTATCTATTTTTATATATATTTACACACACAAAAACATTATAGTTATACTTTTAATAAACAGGTCATGTAAAGATGAAAAGAAAAATAGAGGCAGGAACTGTAAGTAAAATTATAAATTATATTAGTTTACGGCTTACATAAAATAAGCTTTAATTTTTAAAATTTTTAATAAATAAATATATTAATATATAAATCATGTATTAAATTTTTGTTGTGATTTTTCTAAAAATAATATTTCATTCTTATACAGTTGAAATAACAGTTTTCAGTCTTTACTATCATACAGTTAATATTATATTAACATGGTTTATGTAATTAGTAAAACGTCATATAATGCTCTTCAGAATGTAATATTAAAAAAAAATACTTTATCTACTAAATAAATGTGATGTGTTTTTGAATTGGTGGTTAAAGGAAAAAAAAGAAAAACAATAATGATTTTAATTTCAAGGAAACAAAGCTAAAAATTCTATTAGAAAGATCATACTAACAAGCCTTATTTAAAAAGATAAAAGAAAATCAACAAAAAGGTTAACAAGATAAAAATTTATAATTTTATGTATTAAAAATCTATAAGAGATGTTATTTTAAAGACAGAAATAAATTCTCGGTTTAAGAAAAATTAAAAGATAAATGTTAATAAATCTTTTTAGGATATTGATTAAAAATAAAATTAAAAAATTAAAAAAGTTAATAGTATGAAAGTAAAAACGTCTCTCTATAATTTTTTAATATGTTTCTATATTATTATTAGTAGTTTTGTTTTTTATTTTGACCTAATAAGATCTAAAATAAAAGCACATATTTTTATAAACCTCTTCAGTGTTAATTTCTACTTTTTGGTTATTCATCAGGATCAAAGAAAGTGTTAGGATGAAATTATTCATTTGACCGACTGCAGATAGACTGTGATGCTTTTTTAGACGCCTTCTAGATGCTTTTTCTTTTGAAAAAAAAAAAAAAGTTGGAGAAATTGGACTTTGAGTTTATAATAACCAGAAAAAGTAGTGTTAAATATATTTATGATAAATATTTTAATTGTTTGTAAAAAATAATATTTTTATAATTTTATACAGTATATATCCTTAATAAATATTTTTATTTTAAATTAACATTCTAAAATCACTGATTAATATTTTTAAAATTTACTCCCCGTATTTATTTTATAAAATAGTTTTACTATAAATTTTTCTATCACGTTGTTAATTTAATGATTTTTTAATTGCAGTCATAAATCATTTTTGATGGTTTAATAGAATCTTTATTATTTAAAAATGACTCTGTAGTTAATATTTATACTTTTCTTCATGTAATGACCATTGTATTTCATTAAATATATAAATAATTAATAAGTAAATCAAATTATAATAAAGATTAAAACTATTATTTATAATAATTTAGAGATAAAAATCAATTAGTTTTTTCATAAAAAAACAGAAACCAAGATCAATACTAATCGGAAATAAAGTTCACGATTTAAATTTTTTTATTATAAATTTAAACATTTTTCTATTTTAAAGCACAAACTAAAATAAGCTTTATTTAATATTACATGATCATTCCTGCAAAATACAATACACATGCAGTCGCCATGGTTGAACGTGATCTGTCTGCCATCTAACCTTTTTATTAAGTTTTTTTCTGGAGGAAACTTTTTCTTTGAATTTGAATGATTCAAAATCACAATACTTGAAAAACAAATAAAACCAATAGTATTTAATATTAAATAAAGAAAAATTGATTGAAATATTACACAGATTATCCAAGCGGAAAAAATACTAAAAAATTTAAAATAACTGAAAGAAAGAAAGACAGCATGAAAAATGAAAAAAAGGGTGAAAACTTTTCTTACTGCTGGAGTATTTGCAAACATATAGATTTAGGATGTTTAAAAGAAATATTTGCAAACATATATGATCTAGTCAGCAGCACCTTGGTTCAAGCTTCCTTATAAATACATGCCATTCCTCTGCCTAAGAACCACACACAACACAACAACAAACATCTTCTCTTCTATTCTCCTATTTCATATATTCTTCCATTTCATCTCATTTCATAATGGCAGTTTTCACATTCGAGGACCAAACCACTTCTCCTGTCTCTCCTGCTACCCTTTACAAAGCTCTTGTCAAAGATGCCGATAACATCGTCCCAAAGGCCGTTGATTCCTTCAAGAGTGTTGAAATCGTTGAGGGCAACGGTGGCCCCGGAACCATCAAGAAGATCTCTTTCCTTGAGGGTACTTTGTTCATTCATTTTCTATATATTTTGTGTACATGCATTAACACTGTATATAGCATATAAAATTAACTGAGTGTGAAATGTGAACGAATGAACAGATGGGGAGACAAAGTATGTCTTGCACAAAATAGAAGGAATAGATGAGGCCAACTTGGGATACAGCTACAGCATTGTTGGAGGTGCTGCCTTGCCTGACACTGCAGAGAAGATCACCATCGACACCAAACTCAGTGCTGGCCCCAACGGAGGCTCAGTGGTAAAGCTGAGCATAAAATATCACAGCAAAGGAGATGCTCCACCCAATGAAGATGAGCTCAAAGCTGGTAAAGCCAAGAGTGATGCTCTTTTCAAGGTTATTGAGGCTTACCTTTTGGCCAATGCTTGAATTCGTCTTTAATTATGAGAGTTTCCTCGTGTGTTTATCTTGAAGTTTGCTTTCAGTGTACCACAGTGTTTCCTTTCTTATTTTTATTTTGTCCTATTTGGAAAGACTTTCAATATATTTGTATCCCAGTTCATAATAAATGATAATACATCAAAGCAAAATTTAAACCTTTTTTTATGTGAAACCATGAGTTTAATTCAATATTGTTCAGTAACTTAAATTCAGACAGTGTAGGAACAATTTATATAATAAGAAATATGGGTTTGATTCCTAAGATGCACAAAACAATTATCAGACAACAATATTCATAAGTGATATTAGTTTCAAATCCAAATCATATTAAAAAGTATTATATGAAAATTGTACAAATTAATTCTCTTATTCAAATTTAGACTAGTTAAATTCACGATTAAACTCTAGGTAGGATTGTATTTTATTTACATCATTTAATAAAATTTGTTTTGAGTTGTAAGAAGTGGTTGATGGAGTTTTAAAAAACTTATAGACAACTTTCGCTCCCAATTATCACGCTTTCTCTCGCTTTGTTTTTCTCGTCTTCACTCTCCAAATTTTCGAAAGTCTCTAATCTCCATCCAAACACGATCATAGCATTTTCCCTCTTAGCTTGATTTTTAGTCATTTGGTGAGTTCAATTTTAATTTATTCATCGAGCAAAATAGTTTTTTACGAGGATTATTTTAATAAAAAAACTTAAATGAAAATTGTGAAAGTTTGGATTCATATATTGAAATTTCAGAAAAAGAAAATCTCTCACCTTTGTACTTGAATCGTATCATATAAATCTATTTAGTTTTATAAAACCTGCTTAATGTTAACGATAAAGGATATGATATTGTCACTAAGGATGATCGCATGAGATGAATATATATAGTTCTTGACCTGGATGATTATTTCAAGACCCATTCACAAAGTAAAATGATTTAAAATGAAATGGTTTGTTCTATTCATCCATTAGAAGTAATTAAGAGGAGACTTTGTAAATTAATGATTTCGACAATTTGTAAAGATAGTGCTATTTATCACAATTTTTTCACCCTCACAAACAATTCAACAAGGTGGTGTAGGGAAAAGAAAAAATTTGGTTATTGCATGAAATGACTAGAACTATATATGTTTCTAATTCAACTTGAAAACACTTTTTAATAAAAACAGTAAACACAACTTACTATTTACAAAAAAAAAAAAAAAAAAAAAAAATTAAAAA
>Ga0209700_109309_pt1 | contig 11553 bp, 8 predicted proteins | sample SiratroredBW_FD_187528 | JGI IMG/M metagenome (GOLD analysis project Ga0209700, IMG submission 187528) | Root nodule microbial communities of legume samples collected from California, USA - Siratro red BW (SPAdes) (version 2) | ecosystem: Host-associated > Plants > Roots > Nodule | place: USA...
TTTGCAAACTTGCCTTATCTTGTTTTTGGTTTTCCATAATTTTTCCTAATAAACTATGGTGGCGACTCCTCTGTTTTGAAAACGAAAATTATTTTTTGTTCGCCGTCCCCGTCGTGACCCCGGTTGCGACAATTTTAAATATTGTAACTTTGATTTATATTATTTTCTCAATAAGATTAACCTTTCTTTGGTGGAGGAGGTAAGTATTGATGTAGAATGGTTCACTAAGAATACTGATTTATTACTTCGTCTGATTGAGTTATTTGAAAAAATGCGAAGAATAATAGAATGTATATCCCTGTGGACAAAAATCATTGAAGTAAATATTCTTTCATTTGTCAAATATAATATTTCGTTAATATAGTTACTTGCTATCTTACTACAATTTGATAATTCAGTTACAGTTGATGTGATCATTTATATTGTCTCTAGGTTTTATCTATATTTCTTGATATAATGGATGAACAATCTTCTCCATTCACTATTCACTATAATGCAAACTTTTGAGTTGATACATGGTACTTCTTTCTCCTCTGGTATATCTGAGAAGGTGAAACCTATTTGTTTGGTGATACTTCATGATTTCATTCATGTCATATCAACATGAAGATGTCGAAAAAAATAAAGTTACAAAATCATTTTTTATAAACCAAAAATCACAGCTAATATTTTTATGTTGTGATGTTTTTTTGTTACAAGTACAGAAAGGCAAAAACAGTTTCGTTGAAGATGATTTATGAAGAGCTTTGACGGAATTTTGTTTCTGGATTAGATGTTGTGGTTGTTGATTATTTTGTTATCTTAATGTAAGGATATATTACAAGTCTTTTTGCTCTTTAATGTCAAAAATCACTTTTTACATATGATTTCCAATTATATGTATCACCAGTAGACATATCTGGTTTATCAATTTTATTTAGTTTGCTTTGGATGTTCAAGATTCACAGTAAAACTAGTGAACAGCTCTAAGTTTAAATCCTATTTTAAACAATAAACTTTTATTTTATTTTATTTTACCTATCTATTTATTTTCTTTTAAAATAAATTACTAACTAGATCTTGTTCTAAGTTATTTATTTTATTAACTTTTACATTTAAAATAATTCAAATGACATTTATCAACTCCAATAAAGTTTGTAGTTCACATTGATAGTTAAGAATTTACTTAAATAGAAATAATGTATCTTATGTATATTGGTTTATTTTGTTTTTCTTGAACAAAATATTCAATGTTTCTTTAAGACGCATTTAAATCCAACTAAGATCTATATTATATCAACTCACATTATATCTTTGGCTCAATTGTATGGGTCAATCAACACTATTAAAAATAAAATAAAAATAAAATTGAATCTAAATAAACATTTCCAAACTGAATTAGAAAAGTAATGATAATAAGATAAAGATTGAATTAGAATAAGTTATAACATAGAAGGTGACACGAGAAATGTGACCTAAAAAAAGTTAGTTGATAACATCAACCCATAAAAAGAATAACAGCTTAAATATTGCTAAACAATTACTGTTGCTTAAAGAATGCATGCAATATATATATTAACAGTGTATAGCCAAACAGATCTCATGCACATCAAATATTGCTGCTTCAAATGGAAGTTTGGGTATGAAGCAAAACAAGATTCCTCACGTGTCTAATGGCTTAAAATAAGGTGATCAGGTAGGGTAGAAATGTCCTGTTGCACTCCATTCCAACAAAATACAAAATCTTTTCTTAAATTTGTAAAAAATAATATTAAGTTTTGTTAAACATTTTTCACTTTCAAAAAAGTTCTTCACAAAAATGGATCATCCTATATTCAAATTCAGCAAATGCTAGAGAACAAATAAATAAAGAAAAGAAACAATAAGAAAAGAGTTTAAAAATTCATCAGATGTAGCTAGTTTAACGCAATTAAAGACAATTCCAAGAATACCCGTCACTAATTTCAAGAATACCCATCATGTAAACTAAAATTGTCCGGGATCTATTTTCAATTTGTAGAAGAGAAGAACAAAATTAATAATAAAAGAAATATAAAAATGTGAAATAAAAGTAAAACAATAGTATCATAACAAATTTATTATCTAAAACATTCTCTTGGGATTTATTTCGTTTAGGAAATAAATTTGAAAGATTGAATTTAAGATAAAAGTGTATGAAAAGTTTGGTTGTTTGGATGAATAAATGGTTAAAAAAAAAAGAAAATGTTATAAAACTTTTTGAATAATGTGATAATAAAATTTTTAATAAATAAAATTATAATTAAAATTAATTTATATTAAATATAATTAATTTTTTTAAATATGATTGATAATTATCATTTTAATTAATAAAATTATAAAAAATATCAATTATTTTAAAATTAAAATTAAAATAGACAATTAAGTTATAAATTTATTTTTATTATTATTATAATTATAATTTTATTATTATTTTTATTATCATTTTACAGTTTTATTATTTTTTATCTTATTATAATTAATTTATAATATTAATATTAATATTAACTTTATTTAAATTTATTTTAAATTAAAATATTATTAAATTAGCAAAGGACCATCTTCAAGAACGGATACGAGAATTTATTGAAATTATTGGAGGTGAATGTTCATTCTCAGTACTGTGACCCCCTACTATGTTTTACCTTTTGTGACTTTCAAGGTACCAACTTTCGGAGAATTCTCACAAATCCTAGGCATGTCGACAGACAATACTTTCTCAGCACTCGGAAGAACCTCTCTCCATGAGCTCCCTGTCTAAGATCATACCAACACCTGTTAGGCAGTTGAAAGATGAATTTATTACTCTGTGACAAGAAGGGATTTAAGTCGAGTTATATTTGGCTCAATTGTATACAAACCAGTGGAGTCATCATATGTCGCAATTGGGATCACGACATGACGATTAAAAATTAATTTAAAAAAATATTTAAATTTAAATTTGGAGTCGTTACCATAATTTATTATATAAAATCATAGAAAAACCAAAATTAAAATGTCTACCAACCAAATTCAAGATTCGGATACGTGTGAGGAGGTATTAGCATCTTTAATCAAATGAGTAGAAATAAGTTTGATTTTACAAAATATCATTTTTTTCCTAATAATAACAACAATAATAAAGACAAATAAAATAACAAAACAAACAAATATAAAAACAAAACAAATAAATAAACAAGAAAAATAAAACATGCTAATAAATATAATACAAATAAATAACAATTTTGCAAATAAAGATAATAAGTAATAATAAACAAAGATAGGATAAGGATTTTTAGTCTTACGTATTTTCACAACAAGAAAATCTAGATAGGATTCATGTAGTTCTAATTTAAAGTTTGTTTGATTGTGTTTCATATATATTTATGAAATTTTGAAACTTTTATTAGTTTTTTTAAACTGTTTTAAATATTTTTTCCATATATATATTTTTTAAAAACCCTTTTCTATATTTTATTTTTTAAAAACCGTTTTATATATTATACTTTTTAAAAACTGTTTTATATATTTTTTTTATTTTTTTAAAACCGTTTTATATATATTTTTTTTAAAAACTCTTTTATATTTTTTTAATTTTTAAAACCGTTTTATATTTTTTTATTTTTAAAACCGTTTTATAGATTTTTAATTTTTAAAACTATTTTATATTTTTTAATTTTAAAACTGTTCTATATATTTTTTATTTAAAACTGTTCTATATTTTTTTATTTTTAAAACTGTTTTATATATTTTTTATTTAAAACTGTTCTATATTTTTTTATTTTTAAAACTGTTCTATATTTTTTTATTTTTAAAACTGTTCTATAGTTTTTTTTTTATTTTTAAAACTGTTCTATATTTTTTTATTTTAAAAGTGTTTTATATTTTTTAATTTTTAAAACTGTTTTATTTAATATTTCATGAAATTTCAAAAAAAAAAGTGATTATTTCAAAATTTGATTGGTTAAGATAATGTAATAAAGAAATAAATAAAACAATAAGTATGAAATTAGTGATTAAATTAGTGATTATTAGTGTTAAGTAAAAAAATAAAATAAACAAAACCCAACACCCCATCCTTGCTTTCGTGGTATGCCCAGCACAGTGCCATAAATCTACCAAATTTTTTTATCCTAGTAAATTAAGCTTTGACAATTACGTGACTTCTTTTTCTCTTTTCCTACTTTATTCATTTGACTCGGAAAATCATTAAACCAAACCCAAATGCTTCACTGTATTCAAATTTACCACCCCACCTTTTTTTTTTTATTTATAATATACCTCCATCTAACATCTTTGTGCTTATGTTATAATGCAACACCTCTCACTCCCTTCCATTATTGCAGCCAAGTGTAACCTTTTTACATTTACTTGAATGCTACGTTTTTAACTCTAGGCCCATCACACAATTTGGACCACACCATTTACCTTTACACGAAGATGCTTTTCTTATCAATCTCAACAAAAAAAAAAAAATAGTTATGAAGATACTCGAACCATTTCGTCTATTTCTCACCCAGTAATCGCATAACTGAAAGTTCATTTTTTACCCGTATTTCTGGACACAGATTTAAGCTATACACATCAATAGGCATACAAAAACCAGAATCAAATATTTATACTGTGCATGTATTATTAGTGGCAAGAAGAGGACGCCAAACAGTACAACAAAAAATTCAGAAATCACATCATATATACCCATTCAATATACTGCAATTCATAAAGAAATTAATATTTGCAAAAGTCAGGTAAGTTCCCTGTTATGCTCTCTTGTCTTATTCAATCAAATTTAAAGGCTGTTTTATAAACAGCAGTTACAAGTTACAGTAGATGAAAAATCCTAACAGCAAATAGGAAAATATCTACCCACTCCAAGACCAATTCAACATTTATTAAAAACGTAAAACATGCAGTAATTACACATAACCAACCTAAATATCAGCAACAAATTCCTAATTTAAGTATCATAAATAAACCCAACAAATTCTTCCCCTTAAACAGTAAAGACTGACTTAATCTACAGTTTAATCTTCTATAAATTATATTCCAAGTAGCTTTCGAAGTTTCACAAACTAGTCCAGCTTTATGGGCTTAGTCATAATATACTCTGCTCCTTGGCTTGGAAGATCATGTAGATCATGGTATCTAATGTTTTGTCCTTCTATGCATAACTAAATTTCTAGATAATTTGATGGCTGAACTATTATCATAGAAAATATTAATACATTTACAATTTTCAACTCCAATCTGTTTTAAAACTCCTTTGATCCAAACACAATGACAGACACTTGTAGTTGCATCTACATATTCTATTTCTGTGGAGTAACAATTTCTTACTTCTTTGAACTCTAACACACTGCTGCATTATTTATCATAAAAACATATCCTAAAATACTCTTCCTATCATCAACATCTCTTGCATAATCACTCTTAGTATATGCCATTAATTTCAAATTTTCTTCTCTTCCATACAACAGTCCAATCTGCATATGTTCCTCCTTCCTTTGGATCTGTCATCTAACTTTGCATATGTTTCTCCTTTGGATATGTCATCTAACGTGAAATCAAACATACTACATACATTATATCTGGACGTGTGAGATACATTAGACCTCCCACTAGTTGCTTATACAATGTTGAATTGACATTTGCTACACCTTCCCTTGATAACACAGTTTCAGGTACTATGGGATTTTTAACAAGAGTTGCATTCCTTCATGTTGAATCTTTCCAGAACTTCTCTTACATATTTTTGACAGATAAATTCCATTTTTATTTTGGCATACCTCAACTCCTAGAAAATACCTCATTTTACCGATATCTGTCATCTCAAACTCTTCCTTCATTGACTTCTTAAACTTTACACACATCCCTTCATCATTGACTTCTTAAACTTTGCACACATCCCTTCATCATTTCGTGCATATAACAAATCATCAACATATAAGCATACCATGATCATTCTTTCCAATTTTTTCTTGACAAACAGAGTATATAGTCTTGACTGCTTTTTGTGAATCCTTCCTTTTGAAATAACTCTCAATTCTGTTGAACCAAGTCCTCGGTGCCTGTTTTAATCTATACAAAGCTTTGTTTAGCTTATATACCTTCTCCTTGTTTGATAAAACCTTCAGGTTGGTCAACATACACTTCTTCCTTCAGCTCTCCACAACATTCCAACCTTCTTATGCTCCCATTGCTAAGACAATTATGACTGTGTCCCAGCGTGCTATTGGAGCAAAGACTTCATTCTATAGCAAAGACTTCATTCTAATCTACTCCTTTGGTTTGGGTATATCCTTTGGCAACAAGTCTTCCTTTATATTTGTCAACCTTGCCTTCTTCATTCAATTTTGGTTTGTAAATCCATTTCACTCCAATCTTCTTAGCATGTGTTGGCAGAGTCACTAATTCCCAAGTTTTATTCTTCTTAATAACTTCTATCTCCCTTTTCATAGCTTCTATCCATTTTTCATCACGTGAAGCTTCGTCATATCTTGAGGGATCATTATTTGACCACTTTTAAAATGATTTTGATCATGTAAATATTTTAGAAATATCTTTGACCACTTTTTCTTCATCTGATTAGAGAATTATTTCCATATTAAAGATAAAGAAAAATACAGATAGACTGTCTAATATAGTTCTTTTATATTGTTTATTATGTACTATAACTATAAAAAATACTTGTTAGAATGTTCAGATTATATAGAATATATAGAATGTTTTGTTATCATCAAAACCTTTATACAAAAGTTATAAGTTGTCAAATCATCTAGAAGGATATAGACCATCTACAGAGCCTTAACCTGCATGGGCCTCAACAACATCCTTTTGACGATGACACAAACTTATAAATACGTGCAAAACATACTATAAATCTAATCATTATGCATAAGGGATATTACTTTGGAAACAAAATGTTTTTGCAAATGCTTATACTTAACATTTCTCTTTTTCTTTAAAAGTAATAAAAAAGGGTGCAAGAAATGAGGAAATAGTCATTGTTGTAGTGGACAAAGGTTTTAAGTGAGGTGTTTGGACAAAAGTACTATATTGTTTACTTTTCATGCAGATAAATATGTAGAATTTTTTAGTTTGTTTCTTCAAAATACAAAAGATAAATATGCAAACACGGTAGTGATTCTGAGAAATTCTTGTAGAAAAGTCAGTCCAGAAACAATAGATAAAATAATTATAAGATCATTTAAGAGATTAGGGGGCTTTTTGTGAATTGTTTAGCCTAAGACGTAAAAGTCTTTTGTGTTTTGGTTGTATAAAAAGAACATTAATTAGTTCAGAGTTCCGTAGCTCATATAAAAAATTTTAAGAATATTTTATTGAAAAACACGTAAGATAAATTTAAGATAATTTTATTTTTCTAATGCATACCATATTTCATAAATCATTATTTAATCAAGATGATGTCTAAAAGAACAAAGGATCGAATCTCTCATCAACAAGAACTTTTATAAATATATCAATAAATCGTCTCTTAAAACATATAATAAATTTAAACCATAAACTCTAAAACATAAATAAAAAATGACTTGTATGAAAATTGTGTAACCTATTAGAAAAAGGAATAGTTTCAGTCTCCTCCCCTAAGATGATCCAATAGGAACTTAAGGTTGAGTTGTATATTCAACAAATACTGTTATCAGTTTTGAATCTTTAATGAGTTAAATGGTGAGCTTAAGAAAATAATTCATGATATTATTTATCTTATTTTATTATCTTTTTAACTGGGAAAGAGAACAGATATGTACGACCATGAAAAAAAAATATAAAATAGCTTATTATGAACATTTTGTTATTTAAATTATAAAGGTCAATTGTGTATTTATTTGAAGTAATTTTTTTCTATTTCCTTCATATAATAAAATTTTCGGAACAAACTTTCAAAATGAGTTTTTTTTAATGTATTTTCAGAATAAGCCTTTCAGAATAGATAAAATGTGTTCGAGAAATAACTTTCAAAAATAATTTTTTTATTGCAACATTCCCTATTTCTTCTTGTGCCACGGTGATTGATACATGGCAGGCGACGGTGCTAGTAGAGTGCAGGAGGGTGAAATTGATTGAAAGTGACTTCACCCAATTATGAGGGAGCAGGTTCAGAATGGTGCATAAAGTAATTTCTTTCATAAATAACCTTTTTACAGGAATAAATACGAACTAAATAAAGGCTTATTAGGACGAACTCTTTCTCCACTCTCATATTTTTTTACACTTTCATAATAAATATAAAATTATTTATACAATCTTATTTAAAAATTAGAAAAGTGAACATTGTCGTCCACCCTCTTCATCTTATTCGTGAATCATTTTCTTCGTCCGTGTTTCCATTTCATCCTCGGCCAATACTCTCTTCTTCTGATACTTCTTCTTCTCTTTTTTCTCCACAGCAGTAACAACCACTGGCATAACCGGCGTTTCTTTTATCATATCAACAACCAACTTAGCCCATCTAATATCCCTCATAAGAGCATTGATCATCAACCCCACTTTCATCCTATCTAACAAAACACTAAAATCACCATTTTATATTCCAACAAATCCAATTATATTATTACGATGGCATCTTAAGATTATTTTGATTATTTTAACATAAATATTTTAGAAATTAAACTTTTTTTTTTAGAGATGCAGACAAAAAATATGAAAGTGAAGGAAGAATTTGTCCACTATTAAGAAGGCCCGTAATATATATATATATATATATATATATATATATATATATATATATATATATATATATATATATATATATAACATTTATTACATGTCAAAGACACTAAAAGTAAAAATAATAATGATAATAATAAAACATATTATTGTCTACCAAAAGACAAAGCATAAATTAAATACTTAAATATTAGATAGTTTTTGAAAGATTATATTCAATTTAATCAATCACATGCGATTAATAGTTAGCCTATTCATCATCAAATTACAATTTAGATTTATGTAGTAATTCAAATATCAGAAGTAGCTCCTTACACACTAACGTAATTCTTGAAGATATATACACACGGGAAATGAACTTCATCAACTAATCTAGTTTCTGTTGCTTATAATTTCTTGTACTGAAAAAAAAAGCCAGAAATAAAAGAAAAGACACTATTAAAATTCCTTTTTTAATTTTTATTATTATTTATTATGTGAATAAGATGTAAAAAAATTTAACAATTAAATTTATAAAATTTATAATGTATAAAATTATTAACAAAAGTACTTTAAAACAAAATTTTTACGTGGAGTTAATCTAAGATTTTAAAATATATCTTTATATAAATTTTAAATTGATATTTAATTAATACATGCACAGAAGATTAGATGAACTATGTGTTATGTACTTATAGATTTTTATATCTTTTTTAATACTTATGCTTTGTAAGGTTGAGTTTATTACTATTTGTATATGTTTTAGCTTATCACTGTGCACTCTTATCTTGCTATATAATTTAACTTAGATTTTAAGAACAATAAAGATTGACATTGAAAATATATCTTAGTCTAATTTAATTAATTTGATACTATGTATTCACATCTAGCAATGACTGTAAAAATGTGAATGATTGTAAATATGAGTGGTGTATAATAATGTAGTCAATGATGATATTAATACACGAGAAAAATTATAATTACTAAAAAATTTTAACAACAAAATTTTTGAAATTAATTTACAAATCAAATAAATTCGTCAATATATTTATTGTTAATTTATCTATGGATTAATCTGTCGAATTACTAACGGATTAATAATAATAATAATAATAATAATAATAATAATAATAATTATAGTTGGGGTAATGATAATAATAATTGTAAAAATAAAAATAATAGTAATAATAATATCATTAATATTAACAATAAGAATAATTATAATAATAATAATAATTATAATTATAATTATTATAAATAACAATAATAATTATTATATAACATGGGCAAGAAAAATAAAAAATACTTCCGTTCCTTACTGAAAAAACAATCAATCGACTTTACGTTCACAATACAAAATATGCTATAAATAACTTCATGGGAACAAAGGTATTTTTTTCACATTTATAAAAATATTTTATATAACTTTGTTTTATTTCATACATTGACATTCACATAAATTGAATAAACGAAATGCACCAAGAAAATATATTCATTAGAAGGTATAGGAGAGGAAGAAGATATATCTAATATTAGTAAGCAGTCTGGACTTAGTGGAAAGAAAAGACGAACCACCCAATATATTAAGAATAATAAGAATTATCATATAAAACCTGAATTTTGTTCAATTATTAAAATATAATAAGGTGAAAAATAACTATTAACCTAAAAGCTAAATATCATGTTTTACAAATAAACAATACATACTTCAATTATTTCGAATGACAACGATACAAATTTTGCTCTTCCCATAACAGTAAATCAGTGTCCTTAGCGAACCATTCCACCCACATTAATATTTACTTCCTCCCAGAGAAAAGATAGACTTTAATTAAAAAAAAAATGCACATCACAGTTTCAGTATTTAAAAATTGAAATTTTAAAATATTGAATTACAACTCTGAAAGAATAATATTTGAGATATGATGAGCGCATTGGATAGGAAGATCATAGATAAGTTTTAAATAGATAATATTTTTTGTAGAGTGTGGTTTATTTTATTGTAAGACTTAGAAAATTAGAGATTTTTTTCTTTTGTATGGAAAATAGATGTAAAAAGTAATTTTTATATTTAGGCCTATTAAGTCGATCCAGCTAAGGAACGAAAATAGATGCATTTTTCTTGCAGTTTCATAATATCATCGGCAATTGTTCTTGCACCCTACATTTACTTCCCTGCACCTTATCAGAATATGTAAATGAAAATATGGAAATAAATATTTATATTCTTGTTAATTTTGGAAAATGGTTTTTTAAAATAAAAAGTGATTTAAGAAAAACTTTTTCGTAAGTCATTTTTTGTTTTCTAAAAATCATTTTACAGAATTATAATGTTTTCTTACAGAAAACGTTTTTCGTAACTAAATAGAAAACGTTTTCCTAACCAAATGAAAAAGTTTTTTGTAATTAAACGAATTTTTTTTTCATAAACACTCGTCTGACACATCCCAATTCGGAAAATATTTTATGTAATATATAAGTTTTTTATTGGAAAACATTTTTAGTAAAACATTTTACCCACCACCACAACCCATTAAGAATTTTGTTTTTAGAATCATTTTCGCAAAGCGAAATACAAACTCTATACCTAATATACCAAGTCAATATGCCATTTTCTCTCACTCACTGAGCTTTCCTAGCAGCACCCATTACCACGTTTGTTCGAAAACGTCCGTACCACTCACTAGCCACTTACTACACCATTCTCCTTTTGAATATTCTGACAAGGGTATGTTTAGTATTATAAATTTCTGATGGGTGCAAGAAACAAATGTGGAGGAAGCATCACTTCCATACTTTCTGAAATATCTAAACATAACTTTTGTGAAAAGATTGAAATGTACTTTTTGAAAATAAAAGAAAATGTGACATTTTGTATTCTAAATTGTATCTTTTTTTTTTTTTTTATTT
>Ga0209700_109312_pt1 | contig 11546 bp, 7 predicted proteins | sample SiratroredBW_FD_187528 | JGI IMG/M metagenome (GOLD analysis project Ga0209700, IMG submission 187528) | Root nodule microbial communities of legume samples collected from California, USA - Siratro red BW (SPAdes) (version 2) | ecosystem: Host-associated > Plants > Roots > Nodule | place: USA...
AAAAGAAAAAAAAAAAAAAAAAACTCTAGACGGCAGCGTTTTGGAGCTGCGGAACGTGAAGAAAAACCCTTGTGATATTGGTGAAGCAGAGAAAGGGAACAGAGCTCGTTGCTACTTCTGAAGTTTGTTGTGCGCTGGTGAGTGAATTTGCATTCACGCGATTTGATTATTATATGATTCAAGGGATGCATCTATGAAATTGAACTCTTTGTTGAACTTAGGTTAATAATTGTTAATAATGTTTGAGTACTCTAGTGAAAATTAGTTTCTGAATGCCGAATTTTCACAATTATCTGCTGCTTGTTGTATGGACTTGTTCAATTGTGTTGTCAAATTTTGAAATTTACTATGCATTGTGTGTGGGTGCGTGAGTTGGGTTTAAACATTGATCCACTGGACTTTCATGTTTCATTTGTTGGTCCTCTCATCCAAGTCATATTTCTCAGAAGCCCTTTTGTTTACCCCTTTTTAGGTTCACATGGCTTTGCGAGGGGTTTGGCAACTTCACAAGCTGATTGTCAGTTATTGTGACTGGGGTGGAAGTAGCAGAGGTATAAGGTACAAGTACAGTTTTATTATATCTTCATTTCTATGTCTCTTATGCTCATGTTCATATTTATGTTCCTGGCAACAATGAATTACTGGATTTCCGCCTGTATTTGTAACATTGCAGTTAATCTCTGTGGTAGTTTTTGTGTGTTCTGAAGGGATTGAGTGGAATAGTTCATAAATGATATGTGATTCTTTGTTACTAGACGGATATTTGAAATTCCTCGCAGGACTTGACAACTGAAATTTGTTGCAGGCTTGCATAATTTACATCTAAATATCTAATAATAATAATAATAACAAGGTTCAAGTCAGGCTTGTGTTCTTTGAAATAATTGCCGTATCTTATTTGGTTATGTTTTGCCATCTGCAGGCTTAATCTTCGTTCTTTGATTCTTTTCGTGCTAGTAGAATTTAAGTATTTGCATTCCTTGCCTTCATTCTGCTTGTTTGAGTCTAAAACCCCACATGATAACTTAATAACTGAACTTTATATTTAGCATCAACATTCTATGTTGAGATGGAGAATTTTATGAATTGCAACTAAAAACTTCTTCTTTCTTGTTTGGTGCTTTTACAAATATCTTAGTCTTACTAATTTTTGTTTTGCCGTATTGGCTGTGAATACTCACTTTATGCCAATAATAACAATTAAATTAGAAAAAAGTTCAGAATCTACTCTACTTCTTGTGACCATATTTCTCCCTCTTATCTCCTTTGCACTATTACCAACATCTTATTGGAACTAGAATGATATGAATAAGTATAATTTTCATGTTTTCGTACTGCTTTGAATAGTGGATTCTTAATTTAGTTTTAAATATTTGAATAGGGCATTTATGGAGAATCAGTTGCCTGTGTTTAAGGAGACGAATCCTCAATTAGAGGTGGTCACTGAGCTCATCCGTGGCCAGCATCCTCATCTGAAGGGTTTTTACAGTAAGTTTGTTGTGCTCCCCTGTAACTGTGTAACTAATTTTTTTTCCTTAGTTTAATTGACGATTCTGTCATGCAATGTTGTGTGGGATATTGAATATTGGGGCTGCATAAGGGCAATAAGAAAATTATGCTCAAAGATGAGATTGTTACACTGGTTGAGTGGATACACAAGACAAGATGGGATAAAATATGTATTAGAGAAAAAAGCTGGAATAGCACCTATTGAAGAAAAGATGTTATAGTCTTGCCTTATGTATTAGCATATGGGAAATAAGGAAATTAAATTAGATGGAAGGTAGTTCAATAGTTATAGATAGAGGAATCCACCAAAAAACTATAGGGCAACATTCAGAAGAATTTAGATATAAATGGCTTATCATTTTGCTATGATTTAGTAGGACCTAATGGTGCTGTTGATCCATGTAGCGTACTCCACCTAGTTGGAATATGCTTTTGTTGTGATTGATGATTCTCTTACGAAATGCAGAGAACAAAAACCAGCGAGTGATATGTGTTAAGAATATGGACCCAGAAGACATACTTTTGCATGCAACTAGGCTGAGGAATGCATTGGGAAGAAAGGTAGTGAAATTGAGGACAAGACATGTAACCAAACACCCTAGTGTGCAAGGTACGTGGACAACTTCCGTGAAATATTAAGATGGAAGAACCAGGTACATGAGAAAGTTACCCTGGGTGTATTTCACAAGATTTTCCTTCTCTTCCAATGATTTAATCAGTTTGTGAACTGGTGGGAGTAAGTTCACATCTTGTCTGGCGCCATTTCCAGTCAATAGTTCATATACCTTTTTTTTGGGTTACGTTGTTTGCTTCCCCGTGTTGAGGTTAACGATAGAGAAAAAACCATGATAAAGGTGATTATTGGTTCCCTATAAAGCTCTTATGTTTTAGTGGAGGGAGTGTTGCAATTGGTTATTAAGCCAAATGAAGAAATGCTACTTTTTATAAAGACCACTTTTGGATACAAGATTTTCACGTTAGCAGCAGTGAGTAACTATAACAAATAAGTGGTAAATAAGTAAATCTTCTGGTAGTTGGAACTTTGTAGCTTATTCCTGTATCTTAAGCGCGTTTGAATCAAGTGATTGGAAATTTGATTTTGAATCATCTTAATTTTATAAAATGAATTTTGGTTGAAGTTGAAAGAATATTGTCTTTAGTTGAGAAGTGATTCGACAAAGTGAATAACTTGTTTCCCCAAGTCCCAACGAAAACGAAACTTACTTTTGGACCTTGCAATCGTATATGCGGCACAGAATTGTGCGTTTGACGTAAAATAATTTATAGCTAGATACTTCTTTTTTTGGTATGAAAAGCGATTTGAGTTATAATGTTATTTGGCATAAAATTCCCGAAATTAATACAAGAGCAAATAAAAACCTGTTTGTCCATGTGTTTCTAGTTTCCCTTTAAAATCTAGTATGAAGATGGTTGAAGTGAACGGAAAAAATGTCTCTGGGTTTCATTTGTATAAACAAGAATGAAACTTAACACAGGAAGATGGACCATTCTATTGTTTAATACAATTTCTTTTTAGAACTCATTTAGATGCATAAGATGGAACAAAGTTTTAAATTACTCCTATTACAACTAAAAACAAGTGTTTTCAACTAAGTTTTGGGCCTGCTTAACTTTCTTTATAGTCTTCCACTGCTTAGTCTCATTGTTGGGCTTCTGGCAAGTGCAGTTTTTCTTTCACTAAAAGCTAGTAAAAAATTATAAAAACAGATATTTTGGCAGTGAACAAAAAATACAAAAAAAAAAATTATTGGTTTCGTGAACAAATGTTACATTTTGAGTTAAAGTAACTTTAAAATTATATTTTGTTTCATTCTAATTTAATTTTAAGATGAACACATTTAAACATAAATTATTTAATCCAAAATTAGTTTTATAAATTTAGTTTAACTAAAAATTAATCTTACTACATTACACTAAATTTTCTGTTAGAAAACGGAATCATATAAATTCGCAAACAACCACATCTCTCGTAAATGCGTGTTTGAAAATGGACCACAGCTGAGATTCTTTTTCATATCAAAGTGAGCAGTATTTATCTCACAGATTAAAAGTACATTCATGAAATGTTATTACATGTTACATTCCCATGTTTGTTACAAGCTCTCAAAAATCATTCTTAGCTATAATAGATTTGTAAAAGACTTATAACATTCACTTTTTATCACACTTTTAAAATAACCATATATTCTATTCAATCATGCTACACCAAACAATTATTTTTCTTTTCTACTGCAAAGGACTAAATTTATCTAGCTAAATTTTAAAGGTAGAACAACTGCTTCAGATTGTGAGGGTCAACCACATCTTTGCCACCATTCCACATTAGCTGAGCGAAATGTTCAGCAGCTCTCTCCGATTGATGGGGAGAATCAAAGAACACATACTCATTAACATTGCTGCAAATTTCGAATTCTTCAATACCCCTTTTCCCCCCACAACTATAATCTCCTCTGTAAGGTCCACCTCCACAACAAGCCACACTCCCCTCTTTGAAACCTTACCAACAAAAGACAACACAAAACAATGTCACACTGCAATAAACATAAAGTTTGCTTCTTTTTCTAAAAAAACTGTAATATATATACAAATTAAGGGCATGTATATACCATATTTTGAAGGGTACTTGATCAATTCCAGAAGGGCATCATAGAAGTTAAAAATTGAGTATTTGAATCCCTTAAGTTGTTTTTCTAGTTTTTGAAGTGTTTTGGGAAGAGCATTATTGTGTAGTCTTGCAAGTGCAGAAGCTTGGTCTTTAAGACATGCTTCTATTGATGTTCCATTCACGAATGTCCTTAGAGACGGATAACAACTCAGAGGAGCAACGTTTACAAACCCAAATTTTCTTCCACCTTCATTGTAAATTTCCTGCATAAAATATCATTCATTAAAACTACAAACAGTTATGGGAAAGAAGAATAATTATGAGAGGTAAAAATGTTAGTACAACTGTTAGGGAAAAGGCTAAAATGTACTTTGATTACTGTTGTGATGTTGCCAGTGACAAAGTCTACAAAATTTTGTGGAGGGTATGGAAGGACGACAGTGGCATCAATGGAGTTTGTATAGAAAGGGAATGCATAGTCATTGGCTCCAATGGAGAAAATATAAACAGCTGTGGATAGCAATTTCTTGGCTTTCTGTTCTCCAAGTTTCTGCCTCAATAGCTTGCTAACTCGGGTAAAGTAGAGTCTTTGAGTTTTCAGGTCAATCACCTATAACATCCAAGTAATTGGAATGCATTATGAGAAACCTATAACATAGGGAAGAAAGATAGAGAAAATTATCTTACAAAAACCATCTTAATTGAAGTAAAGTATATTATTTTAAGCAAGGGTACGTTGACATTTAACAAATTTTTACAACCACCTTATAATGATTTTATCTTTTACTCTCTTTGTTTTCCATAAATACAAAATTTCACTTTTATTATAACTATAAAACTCTTAAAAGTGGATTGTAATATGATTGTTATATTTGTCAGAAAGATTATTTTCCTGTCATTGTAATGTCAGTGTAATATGTTGATATGTTGACACTGCCACATGTTTACACTTAAATGACAATCACATTGAAATGGATAGAAAAAGAAAGAAAGACGTGATCGTGACTGTATATTCCAGCATGACACGAATTATTTCAAATTAAATTTAGGATTGGAAAATTGATTTCATTCACAGCCGTCGCAGCTCCATCTCTCACAGAACAACTGCGTCGCAGCTCCATCTCTCACAGAACAACTGCGTCGCAGCTCCATCTCTTACAGAGTAACTGTGCTGCAACTTCATCTGTCATATAGAAATAGCATTGCGACTTCGTTTATGGGAGAGAGGAAGTGTCGTTCTAAAATTCCATCACCAAATCTTTCTTCTCTACACAAACGGTCCCCTATTTCGGTTTCTCCCACATTTAAAGTTCCTTTGTTGCTCACTCCTTTCACTAATTCCTATTTCAAAGGTATGGTGGAAAGCAAATTTAATTCGTTCAAATCTTTTAATTAATAACAAAATATCATTTATGTCCCTCAAGCCATCTCATCAATTAGTGCCAACAGAGAGTTAGCATAAGTTGTTAAATATCAGCTCTTGTCTACTCATTTTTAATGGAGAATTTAAAAAGTTAGGAAAAGAAAGTGTACCAATCCTTGATTAGTTTCAGGCAAAGCTCCAGCTCCAGAAGATGCAAAGTTCACTCCATTACTGTATTGATCAAGGTATCTAGGGTTCAGGTATGCTGGAGGACTAAGTGGCAACTCTGCATAGTCAGCTGCAAACATGCATGTACTCACCGAATCAAGATATAAAAGATTAACCTAAGATCTTCACTTTGTCTCACAAAATCAAATAAAATAATTAAGATTGGTTCAAATAAGGAGTAAGAAAAGGTACCAATAAAATCTGGAATTACACGTCCATCAGAAAATCTTCCACTGGGATACTTGAAGAAAGTTTGTCCATATGGGGGAAAGTTGGCTTGGAAAAAATGTGGTGGTGTTAATGTAGTTATTGTTTCCAATATCAAATAGAGAGTCCCCAAATATGTATAGGGTTTTGTGGTTTTCTGACAGACATGTGCTCTTTTGAGAATAAGAGTGATGAATGTTGAGAACAAAGGAGCACAAGAAGAGAAACAACGTAAGAGAGACCCTTAAACTTGCCATGTAATAATAAATTCACTCTTCTTACGAGTGCATGGATGCAAATTAGGTATTGCGTTGAGTTTATATACATAACAAAGGGTTAATTAAGTTTTAATGGTATTATGAATTTAAATATTTTCAATTGAGTTTTTATTAAAAGTTAGTGATTGTTTAATTTTTTTATTTTATTTTAAGTATGTTATTGCTTGATTTTGTTGACGTGATTGTTATTATCATTTTTTTTTCAACTTGCTGATTAACTCACTTTTTCGTTTCAATTTTTCAAACTCGTCGGTCAACTACGGAAATAAAAGAAAAGAGTTGACGAGGAGTTGGAAGAGATTAAAAAGAGAATAAACAAGTTGATTGAGAAGTTGAAAACGAGAAGAAAATAATATAACGATCACGTCATCTCGATCAATACCATATTTAAATGAAAATAAAAAATATATTGAGTATTTAATAAAAAAATATTTTAATATAAACTTAATTAAAATACTTAATATTATGATGTATTTAAAACTTACTTAAACCTAAAAAATTTAATACATAAGCGTGGATAATAAAATTTACTAAATAACATAATATGGATGTATGTCAGTTAAACAATTCAAAACAACAAAGATAAATTACTACAAATAAAATCATTAACACAATTCGAGATTTTATAAAGACTTAATACATGTTTCCAGAATAAAAGATAAACTAGACAATCTCATAAGTTGCATCTAAAATTTCAAATTCATACGTGATGTTGAACTTAAACATTTTAAGAGACTTCAATCCATTTATACCGTGAATTTCTTATATTTATACTATTTTAAGAAACTCAAATTTGTGAGGCTTTCAAATTATTTTAAAATTATTCAAATAATAGTAACTTGAATATATTTAAGTAATATGACCTAAACAAACATAGTTTACCATTTCCTAATAAAACATAAACTGTACTCACAAATCTTAGTCTGCCAGGAGCTACATCTCAGTATAAAGAAACATTAGTTTCAATAACGCATATGAAATAGTTCATCAAAAACATTTATTTATGAAAAAAACTCAAATATTAGGTTTTGTAACCCATTCATTATTTACTTCTTTTAGGTCTCATTTCACATATAGAAAGAGAAAGGAGGAAATAGGTGAATCACTAACAAAATTATAATTCATAAAACTTGTGGAGAAGGAACGTGATGGATCATGGAGATAAAAGGAAAGGTGGAGGAAGGAGGGAACTTATGATCCCTGTGTTTTGAGTAGATTTTTTTTTATCCTCAACCTTATTTCATAATAAATAAGAAAATGTAATTTATATAATGCTATTTATTTATACTTAAGAAATATAGAAATCAATTTGTTATGTGAATCCTCATTTTACTCCGTAGAATCACTCTAGAAAACAATTATGCAATTATGAAATTTAATAACCTATATTGATTGAATGAATAAATATTAGAAGAGTAAATTGCTATATTTGTTAAGCAGATAAGAACACATAACAAAATGATTATAAAAGTAAACACTTAAGTTATGCGATAAATGACTCAATTTTCACTTAACAAATTGGAAGTAAACGAACAAATTTAAAACAACTTAGTAAATTATCTAAAAAAATTCAATATTTACTTTTTGTATAATTTTATTAAACAAATCAAATTAGTTTAGATAAATTCTTCTAAAGAAAACATTCTAAAACTAAACTTATAAGAGATTAAAGTATATTATTTTTCATAGGGAGCCTTAGAAAACACCCTAAATATTATAACAAGGACATCAAGAAGGAATGTATAAATAAGATGTTCTTTAATATTTATTTATTTAAAAAAAATCTCTTCTATTTTGGATTATATTTCGAATTTATGCAAATATTTAACGACCCAATATATATATATATATATATATATATATATATATATATATATATATATATATATATATATATATATATATATATATATATATATATATATATATATGTGTGTGTGTGTGTGTTGTGTGTCACAAAGTTTAATAGTTATGTTTTGACAATGTTGCACCATACATATATTAATTTTAACATAATGATAGTTTTTAATTGTCTTCGACTTAAATTTAGACAATTACGTACTAAACTAGATATTTTAATAGGTAACAAATTAAAAAATCTTTTAAAATAAAGAAAAATGTGCAGTCGATATTTTAAAACTATTAAAAGCAATTAATACTTTGTTTTAAGAAAATTTACTGGGGCATTTGAAATCCATCGTATTTAATTAATGTATTTATACATATATTTCATTATTTAAATAGTAGATATTTAATAATTTATTTTGAGTATACTTATTTTTTATCACCGAATTTGTATAAATCATATTATTAGTAACTTTAATCATAATTACTGGAATATGTATTAATCATAAAGTTGAATTATCTTCTGGCTTACATTCATTGACCGAAATCTCAACAATAATTTTAAATATATTCCAGTTAAATTCAAGAAATATACTCAATATAAAGATATTTATACTCTGGTGAATTTAAAACTTTGGTAGCTGCAAGTCAAAAGCACTATGGTCCAGTTAAAAGTCAACTAGTATTTAGTGCAGCATTAATTTAGAATATAAATAATAATAATAGTAGCAATAATAATGACATAAGATGGATAAAACCGGCTAAGTTATTGTTAAATTAAAAATTACATGTTTATTTTAATGATAATGATCAAAAATATTGATTTCTATTCATATTCCCACTTCTTCGATTTTATTATTTGGACAACAATTTAGAAAATACTTTGAAGTGAAAGAGGCGTTGAACGAATTTTTTAAAGACAGATAGTCCTTAAAAAATGGTACTGGCTCATTTGTTTGGGGTACTTATTAGAGACAAATTCATTTGGAAGGTTGAAGATAAATTGAGTCATTAAATTATTTTCATTGCTTTAAGATATAATTTTGTATAAATATTAGACGTTTCATGGAAGATAATAATTTTATTCGTGGGTTTTATTTTTGAGAAAAATGTCGGAATTGTTTTGTTGATTCCACTTTTTCAATTATTGACTTTTTTTAGGTGATTGTCGTATAGATATTTTTCCGGTAAGAAATTTTCAATCAAGTTTAAAATGTTGATAAAAATCAATTTTTTGTTATTAAATTTCACTTAAAGCAATTTTTATATGATAAAATTAATATATTTTTAAGTTGATAAATATTATGTATATATATAATAAATGAAAAAGTTTAAAGATGTCGATAAGTAGTATATGTGAATTGTGTATATGAATATTAAATGATATTTTGTATATGTCAATGGTTATTACAAAGCTGAGGAAAATTTCGTACAACAAATTTGATGGAAGAGAGTTATCAATATTTAGAGAAATATATATCACTTTATCATTTGAGGTTATAAAAAATATTTATATTAAAGTAGAATAAATTCCTAGAGTTCTAAAGTGTTTGGGAGGTATTCCTCTTTATGTAAGAATTTAATACTAAATATAAGTAATTGTTAACATTATTCATATATTTAGTTGTGTTATATATTTAATAAAAAGATTAATTCAAATTTTTTCTTTTATATTACTCTTGTTATGGTGTTTTAGATAGAGCTATAGTAATATTTCTGAATTTTTTTTTGTATAAATATAATTGTATGTTTAAATTTAATATATATATATATATATATATATAAAGTTTGTAATATTTATGTAAATAATGAATCATTCTATTCTCTGTATGCATTGGAGCGATTTAATTATATGTTGATGCTTAAAATCAAGTTTAGAAGAAAAAAATTATTTAACTTTCGTAATATTTTCCTCTTTTATAAAGAGATACATAAAATTTTATTTTATTTTATTATTATTTAATTGGATTTAAACGCGCAATTATTATTTTTTATAAATAGTCACTTAAAATTGGAGTTAAACTCTCAATTATTAGTTTATTTTCAATATTTATCATTTATTATTTTATTTCCCATACACTATACTAAATTGGGCCAAACTTGTGATGATACAATGTAACGCATTCTTCCAGCACCTCCATACATGCTTTGAAATGTTCTAAATAACTAAAAAAATTGAAAAAGATTTCATAACAATAAAAGAAAAGCGTTTGGAATGTATTTTATATTTTGGATTGAACTCTCATTTTTTAATCCGAAAATCATTATTAATTTTGGAATGAACCAATCCGAAATAAAAGAAAAAAATAAACTAGTTATATATTTTCGATTGGGCCATAAAAAAGTCAAAAATGGGAAAAAAATACCATTCTAAATTGGACCAGTCCGAAAATCAGTTGATAGGGTGGAGGTAATTCGAATTGGGTCAATCCAAAAGTCAAATGCAAAAAGAGGGGTTCTTCCTACACTCTAATAGCTTCTTCCTGCACCCTAATAAAAGTTTTTTATTTCATCTTTGTCCTCAACTAACAAAACTGATAAGAGCGAACTATCCTCCTCCCTAATGCCCCTAATACCTCTATCCGGATCACATTCCCTCATTCTATAACCTAATTCCATCTCGCCGTCGGAAGACAATTTGGTGCCATCGCAAGGGTCGTTCAACCTGTGCCGTTCAACCTGTGCCTTCTGTATCAGTCACGAGCTCGAATTTACACTGCTACTGCTCCTCATCCGGTTCAGATTTTTCAGCATCCGGTTAATATCTTCGTCGTCCCCATTTCTCCATTGTTTGAAATCTTCCATTAATCGTTCAAGTAAGTAATTTATGTCATTTATTAGCAATTAGTAAGTTCAATTACTGATTAGAGTAGTTAATTTGAGATTTGGGGCATTGTCGACGGCGAACGGAGAGATTCTCCGATTTCGGGCATGAGAACCGGATGCGCTTCATCCGGTTTTCAATTTGATTTCGTAATGAGAACCGGATGACACCCTCATCCGGTTGTCATTTTTAAAAAATTTGACAACCGGATGAGGGTGTCATCCGGTTCTCATCTTGGCAGTGTGAACCGGATGGGTATTCCATCCGGTTGTGATTTTTTCAAATTTTGTTCTAAGTTGCCTTTATAACTTTGACAGATATGGCTAGGACCAGAGGAGCTAGTTCCCAGCATGAGGGTCGGAGAAGGCCTACCGCATCAGTTCGTAGAGGGGATCGGGGAGCTTTATCCAGTGCTCCTGTTGTTGGTGGTAATGCTCCTGATGTTGGTGGTGTCGCTCCTCGTATTGGTGGTGGTGACGCTGGAGGTTTTCCTGGAGGACCATCTGATGTGTCCCTTCTAGTCAGTTATAATCACCATGTTGCATTGAGATTGTGAGAGGGTAAGGTAAGATTATTTTATAACTTGTTGTGGTTATTTTGTGTTTAATATGTGTTTAATTGGTGTTGTGTTTTGTTTAGGATCGCGGAGTCCTAAAATTGGTCTCT
>Ga0209700_109314_pt1 | contig 11543 bp, 6 predicted proteins | sample SiratroredBW_FD_187528 | JGI IMG/M metagenome (GOLD analysis project Ga0209700, IMG submission 187528) | Root nodule microbial communities of legume samples collected from California, USA - Siratro red BW (SPAdes) (version 2) | ecosystem: Host-associated > Plants > Roots > Nodule | place: USA...
ACGTACCACTTCTTCCATCCTCACTAAATGACAAATCTAATGACTTGTCTTCGGATGAAGAAGGATCAGTTTCATTCAAAAGGCGCTCTATCCGCTCTGCCACATTCGGTGGAACTCTAAGTATGAACTGCTCCTCCATAACTAAAAACATTAGGACATGTTTGAAAACATTAAAATGTAAAATAACTTGATTTCAGAAACATATAATACAATTGAATTGATTTAGAAATCAAATCCCATGTTTTGAAATTAAGGAAAAAAATTGAGATTTAGAAACTAATTCTTATGTTGTCATTAATTTAAAATTGGAAAAAAATCCAATTTATTATTTTTCACTTTCACCATTTTAATGTCATTAACCCATTGTAAGTGAAACAATAAATTCCCTCTCTACCCACAGCATAAAAGTAAACAAGTACATAAAACATCATAATTCAACAACATAAAACTGAAAGACAAGCAGCATAACAGTTTGTTATATCCGATACCAATCAGGATATTGATACAAGAAGTAAAAAATAAAAGTGTAAACACATTATAGTCAGTACTCCCTTATAGAAGAGATGCATGAATCCATGACTTAATTTAGTATAATAGCTAGAATGATGATTGGACAATAAACAATAAGAGTAGGAAAACAAAAAACAGTCAAAGGCAAACCTGCAACAAATAGCAATTGCAACAAAGAGAATTAACACAGTTACATTCATATGAATTACAGAAAGAATTTATTCAGAACCAGGTTTCCCAATGATAACCATTCCATGGGCAAAGATAACATGGAAAAGAATTCAGCATCACCACCCGACAAATAAAAGACAGCATTGAACTTTAATAAATAAACAACGTAAAAATACTTTTATAAAATCGTTACTGTTTCGATTTTGCATCAACCATTAAGCATTAAGCAAATTAAGGTAGTCTACATAATTAAGCAAAGCATCAACAAAATGGAGAAAAAATGGGTTTCAAACATGGTTGTTAACCTCACTTGCGAACTCTTAGAATTAGATAAGTTCATGAGTTTGAAGCCCTCAATCTGTTTAACTTGCAAAACAACATGTTATCAAACTCGCAACTCGTTATAACGAGTTTACGTTCCCACATCCGTTGCCCGAGTTGACTCGGAAGCAAACTCGCTTTTGGAGCAGATTCTGTAGGCTTCAAACTCTCGAAGTTGCAATCGAGTTGGCGAGTCCAGAGGGCTTTCTTTTTAACCCAAAACGACGCCGTTGATCGTCGTTTCTTGTGCGGAAATAAATAAAAAAAAAAAAACTCACCGCGATTAGGTTCGGTCTTCTCCTCAACCTCGCGAATTAGGGTTCGCTGTTCTGCTCTCTTTTCGACGCGCCGTGTCGTTCTCCGGTCACGCCAAGCTCACCGTCGTGGTGCGGCGTTCTCTACTCTGTCGTCGTGATCTCTGGTCGCTGTGGTCTCCGCTCGCGGTTCTGATAGACTCGCGTGGTGCTCTGTTCTTCTCTGCGTGGTGTTCTGCTCGTAAAATATTTTTTTGTTAATTTTAATTGAAAAAATATATATTTTAAGGTCGTTTATAAATTACTTCCTTTGACACAATTTTTTTAATTAAATATTATATAATAATAAAATAATAATTTATTTTAATATCAAATAAATATATTTTACTAACCTATTTCGTACATCATTACTAAACCTATTAGTTTTTGTAAATCATTACTAAAACCTATTTCATAGAGAAAATAAATAAATCAATATGACTAAGAAATTATTTAACCCTAAATTCTAATAATAGAGAACTTTATAACTTGACCTAAAGTAGTTAGAGGGTATGTTTTATTTATTTATAATAATATAAAAAAAAACTATTTTTTAATTGTTTGTTAATATACATATTTTTTTCCTTTTTTTTATTTACAATCAATATTAATAAAGAGTTATGTTTTGTGATTTTATTTATTATATTCAGTATTTTGTCAGTTATTTATTGTTTATTAACATAATGACACCAATGTTTATTAATAAAATTTTTCAGTTTTAATTTAAGTGCGTTAATATGTACAACGGAATAGGGTTACAGGAACAAATGGTGCATTCAGAGAATGGTTCTTTATGAAGCAGAAGCTTTTTGCATCTTAATCAGAAGATGAGAAAGGATACTAGCGTTAGTAATAAATTAATCAGAAATAATATACTTAAGAAAAATTAAATAATTATATATTTTAATTGGATGAGAGAAAATTAACATTAATATAATTATTACCATGATTATCATACGTGAGAGGTTAAATAAATTCGTCATAATTAATCAAAATAATATAATAATTTTAAAATAACTAAGGAGAACATACATGAGTATTATATGACTTCAAACTATATCAAATATATAAGTTTATACAATCACAACACATGTAATAATAATTAAATAAAAGTAAAAAGTATTTTGAAATTTTATATCTAATTTTTTAGTGATATCATAACTTAGTTTCATTATCCCAACATCTCATTTATTATATTGAACTTGTTCAACCTTAATATTATTTCTATTTTTACTTATTCATTTATCATTTTTTTTTCTTATGTAATTGGTTTCTTTTATTTTATATGAACCTATAAATTTAAAAAAATATATATAAACTAAATAAAGGAACTAATAAACTATAAATAACTTTGTGACACATTTCGAATGAACTTCAGTCACGTTTACACATAAAGCTCAAAACTTGAATAACAAATCTTTTTAACTCTCAAAGTTTCATTTATGAACATCTTTTACCATTATCTGGTTACAATTTTTTGCATTTTATAAAAAAATTCTCTAACATAATAAAAGCCAATAAGTTGTAAATTAATTTTTTTTTCAATATCTTTAACCAATTTTCTCATGTATATATACAACTCTTTTTTATCTTAAGGTCATTATTTCTTAAATTAGATTCATAATGTAAGTAGAGATTAAAGTAACATACAAATAACCATGAACTTAATTATCCCATCCCTGATTTTTTTTTTTTTTCAAATATGTTTGTAACTATGAAAATACTAATTATTTTATATTAGAAATAATTACACAAATAAATAATTAAATGTGTAAAGAAAGAATGTTTAAAGATTTTTACCTTTCATAATATTATTAAATTTTAATTTGATATTCTCTTTTACACAATCTATCTTTTCATATATAAAACTCGGTGCAAAATTTATATTTGAATTTTAATCAAAAGAACACTATTATAAGACAATAACTTTGAAATAAGGGATTATATTCTTTTAAAATTTGACTATCTAATTTTACATTCTCAACTTTTCTTTTCTTTTTATTGAAGTTCCAAACTTGTTTATTTTTGTAAAGAGTTAAACAAGCACATCAATGATATTTTCAATTTATGAAATGCTAAAGTTAATTAAGTTATGACCAATGTAGTCTATGTTATGTTTTTATGGAGTTTCTTTCTTTGATGAACTTCTTGTACATGTTAATTAGCACTACTTTACATGAATGTTAGTGGTGATTATTCTCCCCTTCTTAACAGTAAGTTGATGAACCTTCAAATGATTCTCAAAATCTTCAAATCAAATCAATACAATAGGCTGGACATGGATTTCAATACAAATGCTCCCATTTTTGTATCAATAATTCTCCAACTGCCTTGAAATTTACAATATTATCCCTATCCACTTGCACTACATTCTCCTCTCCAACAAATTCCACAATATCATACAACATATTAAACACTTTATTTACGAATTTTGTAATGTTTGAGGTATTCAACTAATAAAAAAACATAATTTCTTAATCTTTTTAGGACCATTCACCAAAAAGTTACAAATTGAATCTCTCTTTTTATCTATCCAGTTATCAAACATAATTGTACAACATGTTCTCTTCAGCTCCTCTTCTCTCTGTACTTCGAGAATTGGATCACTATTTCTCATTGCTTGTTTTAAAAAAATTGTTCTAACATCATGATACGATGGAGGTTTATAATTAACACCATATCTCCCTATCATCTCACAAACTTTTCAAAATTTTGGTATTTGTATAGAAAATTCAACAACTTAGAATGTCAATTTTTTCCTTTTTCTATACAACTGATTAGACTAAATTTTTTATTTCCTTTATTTTTTTTAACATCATAATACTACTTTGAGTGGTATCCATGATGCTTGAATATCAAAATTATTCCATTGAATGTTTTTTCAGCATACTTACATCTAACTTTTTTTCATTGCCCACAACATCTGGTCCATATTTCCATCCAACACTTATCCTATTTTCTACAACAATTTTAATTATAGGTCTAAGAAATGAGGATATATTTGCATTTAGATCAAAAGAATTTGGATGCCCATGAAGGTAAATTTGTTGGAAATCTTCCATTTGGTGGAACTCTTCCATTTGGAGAACGATATGGATTTTCACTTAGGATTTTCAATATGAATTTTCAAAACTTAAGCGATAACATTTGACATTGTTTTTATGATCAACCACAAACTTGGTTACTTCATCTCAGAACTCACAAATTTATCACAAGTGAACCAAGCATTGACAAGTCTACTCCAAGAACAAATTCAGGGACGATTCAACTCCTGAATAATGAGTAAATTCATAGACTCAAGTCTGTGAGTTCACCCACATATTTGTTAACCATGATTATTACTATTAATAAGTATTTTTAACATAAGTAACTCCTAAAAATCGCATTTAAAAACCAGATAAAGTTTTATTCAGAGAAACAGAAAACTAATTATCTTTAAAATAAAATAAACCTGCCTATTTATTAAAAAAATATTTAAGAAAAACCAAACCGATCCATTACAATATGATGTTAAATAGTTGAAACCGAAATAAAAATACGTTAATAACATTAAATTTTGCATTTAAGATTGAAAATAAAATTATGTGCATTAATAATAGTGTAAAATGACAAACTGCTGTAATAAGTTCGTTGAGTTTCACAATAATAATATCTAAGAAATGATACTAGCACCAGGAGTGATTGATTTATTTATATTAGAAATCATACCAGCAGTAAATTGTTATTTAATACTATGTAAAACTGTTTTAGACTGATATATGAACATTACATCCTATAAATAAGTCAAGTCAATCTTAGATATCATGAGACCTCCTACCAATCCATGATTCTGTATGCACTATACCAACAAATTCTAAATTTCAGGGAACAATTTTCATCTGTGCCATGTTCATGTGCCACCAATTACCATCCAGGAATTGAAAGTAAATAGAAGTACATTACTGGAGTTACAGATCATATTATGTACTAAACCCTTCAAACATCGTGTATAAAAATTCAAAACTGAATGTGAACGTTTTTCCGACTTGAAAGAAACAAATAAAGTTACATTTAGACAGCAGAAGTTATATAGTACACTTCAACAACCAACAATCAATAGATAATGAGATGTCACAACTTCATTTCTTGGCCAAATTCTTCAATAGTTTTTGTAGCTAAAGTCAGGATATCCACAAAAGCACTGAATGATGCCCGCAGAAATCTGGCTTCTGTTGCCTCAAAGTGCCTGAATAAGATTACACATTCAGCGTGCCCTTTGAGCTAAATTAACTAATGAAAGTAGTAAATGAATCCTTTAAGGTAAAAGAGACCAAAATCAATGACTAACATATTGCAGATGATATTTAAAATTGTAGTTATGTCAAAATGTCTTCATGAAATTAACCCAAACATGATGCAGATAGATAGGTATCTATAGATAGCATTTCATACACAAATTTAATGGCTAAAAATTAATTGCAATATAAACTTCACTCGAGTTACCAAAATTACGTATTTTATATGTAATTCACTCTTAATAACATAATAACATTAATTGCTTTTAATCAGCAAATGAAGTTCTACTAAACTGACCATAAACTCATTTACAAAAGCAATCAACTATTAACACTGAAGAGCATACTCACACTGACAGCTTTCCATCTGACACTGACATGCCTCGTTTTACTTTATCAGGTTGCAACTGCAAAAAGCACATAATTATATAAAAACTAGTTGAAAATAATTGGTAAAACATTAAGACAGTTACCTCTTTGTCAACTGCTAAGGCAGCATACACAATGGAAGCGTTCTCTTCAGATCCAAAATCCATTTCCATGTCACTGTAATCGTCATTCCGTTTTTAATGTATTTCAGTACACAAGGGAAATCTCAGAATTTTCAAAGCAAGTTTTTCTCGTGGAAGTGAATCTTTTAAGTTCGAGAAATTTACACATAATTGATGAGCATATTCACAAGATCAGATGATTCTTAAAAACAAAATTTTACCATAAATATTTAATTGATTAGTTCAGAAACTTGAGATTTTGATTGTATCTGGCTTACTAAGTTCTGGCCTAAACAGGACTTGGACCAATTATTTGATTGAGGCAGTGCAAAGCATAAGGAAGCTTTATGAGTTGGGTAATTCACTCCAAAAGGCAAGCAAAGGGAATAAGGAAGGGAAACTTCTTATGCTGACTAGACAGATTGGTTAGGAAGGTAACATGAATATACGGAGGAGTGTCTCACAAGCATGGTCGACTAAAATCAATTTGCTGACAGTAATTTTCTCTGAGAAGCCTAGGGCTCTGTTGTCTTTTGTTAGAAATTCGGCTCAGTGCCCTTCTGGAATTGAATAACACTCACACTAGTTCTTGTTCCTGGTCACTTACATAGACCTCAATCTATAATTTCGTTAGTAGCCCAAGAACTAGGAGGATACATAATGAAGTCAAATGCAACAGATACGAAAATAGAAAATAAGAAACGCCAATCACCTGAGCAATTTGAAAACTACTCACAGAATTCAATTATTACATTATAATCTAAAATGTCCAGATATGACTGCACAAAAACTCCAAGATTGTAATTCTAATAGTATCATACCTTTTGTCAACAATGAATTACATCTTTGTTAATATGTTAGTAAGGAATTTAAAGTTTTGTGGGGCAGGAAGGCTTTCCAATTTTTAAAGGTTTTCTTTTCCAAATATTATGAATCAGCCATAAATTTCTCCTCTAAAAAGCTGCCCACATAACTTGTTTTGAATCTGCATCTCTAAATAAAGTTACTCTCAAAATATGAACCATTAAATAAAATTGAATTAGAATATAAGTTTAATGAATAACCAAAATATTTAGTGCAAAGATACCTTTCATCTAAGAACAAACTTCAAATTGCATGTTTTAGTTCATTTTACATTTCACACCTATAAAATTATATGTACATTACCAACTCAAAATCAACTTTTGCTCCATTTTCACTGGCTATTGCTCATGGAAAAGACACTATCAAACAATGATAGAGGGATTATAGACCTCTTTTTTCTACAACGCTATTAAGAATAATACAAGTTCAAGCCTAGCAAGGAGAGAGGTAACCTTGCTCTGAAACACTAGAAAGAAGAAGAAAGGAGACTTACAAGGTAATTTCACTATTTCTCCTTGGTTTTGTTATTCAAACAGGATTCAATAATTTGATTTGTCAGTTCCAAAATTTTCTATCCTAGTTCCAATTGTAGCTCATGTGACAAGCATACAAAATTCCAGGATCAAGGTCTATGAATGCCAATTGTAACACACCATAACTATAATCAAAATGAATGGGAATGATATTATATTACTGCATGGGCTTCGATCAACTGATCCACAAGCCAATGTATATAAATTCAAATATGTATTCAGAAGTGAAAAGTGTGATTCAGTCGTGCTCCCCTCTCCCAAATCCAAGTTCCAGGTCCCGAAAATTCCCTCTCTAACATACCACACATATTTCTAATAGTCCCTTCCCAGTAACTCACAACAGCCACATGACGCTCACAGCCAACTATGTCACTTACATAACTTGCGTCCTATCTCTCTCAATTCTGGTTAGGTACACTTGCATATACTTCCTTTTCTAGTCCACCTTGGTGATCTTGGCCTTCGTGTACCTTGGGCCATAACAGAAAACAAAGAATGTATTCAACCAGGAAGCAGCTTCAAGCAAGCAGAGCAGACAATTAACCCAAGACCAGTGGCAAACAAAACAAGACAACAACAAAATGTAGCCAAAAGATGCCATGAATGTGTAGCCTGTCGAAAGTAGCCACAAAGAGACCAGGAAAGGCCACGAGACAGATAAAGGTGCTGCAAACGGAAGAATGGAGGGTGGCAGTGGACCACACATGTTGAGCCATGTAATAAAGAATTCTAACTTTTGAAGCTTTTTGCCATCTATTTGCATTATAGCATGAAAACTAACGGACAGGTATCAATTTGATCTTTGTGGAATGCTTTAGCAAAAGGGTATTTGAAACACAAACTAACATAAGTTTCAAAATTTCGTTTCACCGTGCACTCATACTTGTACAGTTAGAATGCAAGAGGAATTTCAAGTGTTTTCTCCTACATAGTTCCTTGTTACTACAACCTTCTGTCCTAGGTCCTCTCCAACTTTATCTTCTTACTAATCAATATCATAATTCCTGTTAATCTCTCAGCAAGCAAAACATGTAATAAAACTCACTATAACAGTTAATCCATACACATCATCTAGACTAAATTTCTTTATGCAGGAAATATATTATATTCGGGCAGCAATATAAAGTCTGATCTGCAAACCATTGCCAGTATGTGATACATCTCTAATTTCACATCCTCACAGTGAACTTGTCACCGAAGATAAACATTGCAAACATATTTCTATAATCTCGATCCAAAACATTATTCTATTACATGGCATCTAAATATCCTGCTGGCAGAAATAGAAGTATAAATATAAACTAAGTTGTCCTTTTACTTGCCCAGATCTCAAGATTTTCAGCCAGGAGTTCACAATGGAATAGCGTCAAGGCATGAAAAAAAAAAAAGGTTCTAAGAGTAATTAAGCATGACTAAAGTAATCAATTTCTACTCGGACAAATACCATCTCACTACTACAAAACAAGATAAATATAAAAACAGCTCCAAAACTAAAAACAGAGACATAAAACATTATCTGTACAAATTTCAAATAAGAGTCTTCAAGGAAAAGCATGGTATATATAGATCTATTTGGACAAACGTCAACATAAACACTTGTAAGAGATGAAAATAAGAAAGTAAAAAGCTAATTTTAACTTATGCAAAAGCTAATTTTAACTATTTTTTTTTTCACTTTTTCTTCTCTTATAAGTGCTTCTTATGTATAGCTCTTGTATTTCCTAAATCGAAGAGAAAATATTTGGATGACATACAGGAGAAGACGCGCTAGCAACACATCAACATACTGAAACTTAGAAACCAAATTCAAAATTTTAACAAATATCATCAATAAGAAATAAAATTCACTTCTGAGTTCTCAATATCAAGAGAAATATACATGTCACGTCATCATTTGCAGAATGCAAAACGGTGGCTAATTAAGAAATGGATAGAAAAAGTATAGAAAGAGAGAAACCAGGCGAATTCCCATTGCGGTTGGGCATGTGGTATGGTGGAAGCCATGTGTGAACCTTCAAAGCGTGGAGTGCCTCTGACTGCAAAGTAACAGGAAACTTCAAAGCGTGGAGTGCCTCTGACTGCAAAGTAACAGGAAACAGAGTGGTGCAAGTGAGGTAACCACATTCTGAAATAGGGTTTCTTTATGAAGGCATAAGGAGGGAAAAGAAAATACACATAAATTGACTTTTTCTTTTGATATTTTTTACAATGTCCAATTTTTTTCTTGTGATAATAAAAGATAAAAAATTAACTTTTATCATAATTATTAAAATAAAAATATTATTAAATTATAAAAATAAATATTTTTATAAAAAATCATAATGAAATAAATAACTTTTATAATTTTATCCATTTTAATCTTTTTATTATAAATAGTTTAATTGAATTTAAAAAAACAGTTATTAAATTTAAAAGATAAAATAATAAAATGAATTATATTAAGTAGGATAAAATTAATATTCAACCTAAAGAGTATTCGTATGTAAAACCTCCCATAAGGTTGAGACCATAAAGAGTCTCATACAAAAATTGCATCTATTATAAGGTAAAGAATGAATAAATAAAATTTAAATCACACCACATAAAGGCATAACTTGTTCCATATTTCAATTAGCTAAGTATAATTTGGATTTTTCAGTATCCTAAGTTAGTACTTAAACTTCTCAAATTATTAAACATAATTTCTATTATAGACTTCTCAAATGACTAAAACTTAGATTTTCATATTACTAACATACGTGGGAATGAATAAGTACAACGAAATGTTAAATTTATGTTTATTATTAGGTTATGTGTCAAGTTTCAATTACATAATCCTAATCATAATTTATTATTAGCGTCAACACACAAGATTCTGTTTATGAGGTAGAAATCCAATTTGATAGTGCAAATAACATCACATGAAAGTTTCTCTAATTCAAGAGAAGTGACTAAAAGATTTAATTTGATACCAATCAAAATTCTCAGTATAGTATCAGGGTTGTTCTCGCTTTGCTTAAAAACTAGAAAAAGAAACAGTGTTTGGAACACAGATACCTCGATCATAAATTACAGACCCGTCATCACCGGTAAAAGCTATATGAAAAAGGGGTATAATAAGGAAAAAAAAATCAGTATAACTGAGAAATCATTGAACCCTAAATTTCAATAAGCGAGAACCTGTGTTTAAACAACGATTGATTACAAAAAAACATCAAAACGAAGAGAGAAAGCGAATTAAAGACTAGGATCAAAACGAAGAGAGAAAGCGAATTAAAGACTAGGATCAAAACGTAGAGAGAAAGCGAATTAAAGACTATACCTCCGAAGCCGCGAGACAGAAAGGCCCGTGAGAACTTGAGAGATTGAGAATTAGGTTTGTAATCAGCGATTTAGGCTTTCGCTCTGGTTCAGAAATGAATTTGAGAAATTTTGAGAAAGAGAGACTGAAGTTTGTAAGTGTCTGAAGCACCGAGGGACGGAGTACCCCTTTTAATGGAGTGATTCTTCCTGCACCTTGCACCTCCATGGTGACTTCCTGCACCTCCATAATTTAATAATATTCACATTTTAGTCTTGAAGAAAAGATGGAAATAGCCTTTATGTCATTATTTTTTTTCTACTTTGCGAGTTACACAAACCACAATATAATTAAAAAATAAATACATTACAGGTTATACAACAATTATATTTTCTGCACCTTTTACATTACGGGTTATACAACCTGTAATGTAAAATTTTTTTGAAAAAAATTTGCATTGCGGGTTAGAGAATCCGCAATGTATTTAAAAAAAAAAATTATGTTGCGGGTTGTAGAACCTGCAATGTATTTAAAAGAAATTTTGTGTTGTAGGTGGTACAACCCGCTGCTGTAGTATAGTGGTGGTTATTACCTTAGTTTTACACTTAAGGGTATTTTATGTGCTTGTTCCGCTACTAAACTAATTTTTTTGAAATATTTGTTTTTATTATAAATTAAATTATTTATATCTATAAATTATTTTTTTTACTTTTTATTATAAGAAAATTGTTTGGAATATTTGTTTTTATAAATTATTTGTTTTACTTTTTATTATAAGAAAAAAAATTTGAAATATTTGTTTTTAT
>Ga0209700_109315_pt1 | contig 11540 bp, 6 predicted proteins | sample SiratroredBW_FD_187528 | JGI IMG/M metagenome (GOLD analysis project Ga0209700, IMG submission 187528) | Root nodule microbial communities of legume samples collected from California, USA - Siratro red BW (SPAdes) (version 2) | ecosystem: Host-associated > Plants > Roots > Nodule | place: USA...
TATATATATATATATATGATGCGCACTTAGTTCCAACTTAGTGTTTAAATTACTATTGTAATTTTTTTTTATATAAATTTGTCTTTTTGAACTTATGTGGATAAGACCACATGATTAAGCTTTTTAATTGTAATTTTTATGAATGTATTACTTATATTGATGTGAATTTAACCATATCTCTAAAATTAAATTTTTAATATAATTTTTTATAATAATGTATCATTATCTATGAATGTAATTACATTTTTATAATATACTTTCATGATCAAATTTCTAATATATTTTTTCTTGAAACACATCTTTTAAATTCTTATGGCTTCAATCACATCTTTTTAGTTCGACATTTGATATAATTTTTCACAATAACACTCTTTTCATATTATTATGGACACTATCACACCTTTGAGATAAACATCTGATATAATTTAATTTACTAACAAGCCTATCAGGTACACCTGGAAGTTCTCACACCTTTATACCAAACTTCTAGTGCATTTTTTTCCAACACATCTCCCCTCTCTTGGCACAATCACACCTTTGTGGATATACTTTTATACCAATATGTCTCTCACATTCTTGTAGGAAAAATCACACCTTTGATTCACAAGCACGCCTTTAACACTTATATGAGTACAACCACACTTAAATGATTTCAAAAGAAAGATAGATTAGATAAAAGTTGATAAAAATTTGACTACACAAATCATGACTCTTCTCTTTATTAAACTTTTCATATATAAAATATTTATATTGTTTCATATATTGGTGTATATCTATATGTATTACATATATACTTATAGATGGTCAAATGCAAAAACTTATACTAGTACACATAATTATTATGTATCTAACTAAGTGGATATTGACATGTTTAATCACATTTTGAATTTGAAACAGCAGCTAAACTAATTCATTTTGGTATAATACAAAATATATTTTGTCATTGTGTTTACATTCTATTTATTTAGAATAAAAAAATGTACACTAGTACACACACAAAAATAAAATCACTTTCTTGAGATTGACTTATATTTAACAACTTATCAATTTATCCATTATTGCATGCCTAACCTATATTTGTTTATCATTTAGAATTTCTAATTTGACTTTGTGCCGTGGACATATTTTTTTTTTTAATAAACATGAAAGTATATTTAACTTAACTTCACACTTTTAGAATCATTGACTCTGTTATACAATTATTATATATACATATTAACTTATCTTTCAATTATCAAATAAATATTTAAAATCACTAGTTATATTTGAGCATCTCTAATTCAACTTCACATCTTTATCATTTCTAACTCGAATATAGGATTTAGGATCTCTAAGTTATCATTATACCTTAAACATTAATTGGACTTTATGTCTAAACTAATTTTTACATTAATAAATACAAAAGGCTACAACATTATCAAAAACATAAATAAAAGCTCTCAATAAATACTAAACACTATGAACCAATATTCATAAAAAAAAAAAACTTAAAAAGTTCTCAATTAAACACTAATCACTATGCTTTGCTCTTTATAAATAAAACATTAATCAATGTGCTTCAATATTTATAAATAAAGCTAACTATTATGTTTCAATATATACAAATAAAGCTCTAACCATTGTACTTTAATCTTGTTAAACAATAATTAATTAATGTATTTCAATCTTTATAAAAAAAAAAAACTAACTATGGTACAATCTTTATAAACAACCATTAATAATTGTATTATAATCTTTATAACCACAAAATCAATCACAAATTGTGATTGAATCTTCATAAAGGAATGTATTTCAATTTTTATAATGAGAACTAAACATTGTGTTATATTTACAAACAATCCATAAATATTAAATATTAAATCATATAAAGAGTCTTGAAAGTTTTTGATCAAAACCATAAATTACATGTTGAATTAAAGTGAATTAGAGAGAAAGAGAGAAGTACAAGTATTATAAAAAAAACACCCATCATAAATATAAACATATTTCAACAAGTGAGTTAAACCACACAATGTTTTAGAAACATTGGAAAACAAAAAGACACTCACTTCAACACACATAACCCCAACTTCCAAAACTCAAGATAAAGTTGGTTTATTTAAAGAAAAACCTAAAAAGATTGGAATTTCAGTTAAAAAGTCTTAACAAATAATAAAACTCATCTATCCTAAGAAGAAGAGATTAATCAAATTGTTCACATACTTAATAAAAATTATTGTTTCTTTTGATTTGGAAGCATGTTTTTTTAACTTTAGAAGCACGAATATAACTAGTGTTTTAAACTCAAATATCTTATAAATTAGTTATTATCGACAAATTATTAATAGTTATATAAAAGATAAATTTTAACAACTTGAGTATCTTATGTTATATCTATAATATAATAGTAACAATTTTCTTAAAAAATAATTATTTTATATTTTCTCACATAAGAGTGAAGACTTGTAAAAACTATTTAATAATTTGATACAACAATTTTTAGCCCTCAAGCAACCCAAACTTAAATGTATCAAAACCTAACTTACATATGCTATTTAATTTTAGACGAGAGAAAACCTAAAAATTTGGATTAAAGAAAAACAGAAAGAAATTGAATTTTATTGAAATTATTATTTATTTTTTAACTAAATAATATATATATATATATATATATATATATATATATATATATATATTTTTTCTGTCTATTTTTTCTTCTTAACTAAACATACTTTGAACGATAATAGATCTATTTTACATCTATAATAGATTTTTATTAGAAAACCAAGCTTCAACTCATTCGTGTGTAAACACACGATTATTTAATAATTTGATTAATATCTTTTCTATATGTCAGCTTGATAGATTCTTAATTGGATTAATAGAAAAATTATATTTGTTCAATTACGAAAATAAGGATATCTAACTTCAGTGGAAAGTTATTGGGGAGTTAAAGTCTTATACGTTTCAAATTAGACAAACTGAAAGTATTCTTGAAATAATTTTTCTATTAAATACTTACTGAATTTAGTTAAAATAATTTGCACTATATATATATATATATATATATATATATATATATATATATATATATATATATATATATATATATTTATTTATTTTAATAAAAACCTTAAAGAACAAAACTCCAACTCAAAACCACAAAGTAGCTTTCACATTTATTGGTTCTCAATAACATGTTCAAGCGGCAACTACAATTCGCACAGCAGCTTATAATCGTTTTTTTAAGAAAGAAAAGAATAATTTTTTTTTAAACTGGCAAATTTTATAATATAAAAATATAGTTTATTTATAAAATAAAATTAACATTTTTATACCTAAGTTAAAAATCAAAACTTAAAAAAATATGGCACAAAGCTTTTATAAATTAGATTATACTTAAATTATAAGCTCACTTTAGCAATGAAAAAATCATGTACTTTTTTTTTCTCAACTCACCTTTTTAAAAGTCTTGACGAAGGATTTTGTCCCAAAATATATCGCTAAAGCATACCTAAATACCTGAGGCATGTTTTTTTGCTTTGGGTATCTATAAAAAAGGAACAATTTACTACATTGAAGAAGAATAATATATTTTTCTCCTTTTTTAGTTAAATCATTCTATTAATTAAAATTCAAATAATACAACTATTTTTTTCTTTCTTGGAAAAATTAACTCACGTGCTTTTTAATTATGCGAAAAGGAGGAATTAAATAATATATTTGACAATCGTTTTTTAAACCAATGATAATACTGCAAATATAAGAGTAAAAAAATGCTGCAAATTTTAATATAAAAATTATAATTAAATATATTTGTATTTTATATGAGTATGTGAATATTTGATTTTAATCTTTTAAATGTTAAAAAAAAAAAAAAGTCATGCGCATATACTAAATCCTAGATACATAAAATTTGGTTTTACTTTCTTTAGCGTAAGTACGTTTTAAGAGTGAGTCCACAAACAAACATCACGATAAACTAAAAAAGTAAACATAAAAAATATTTATTTAATAATGAAATGTAACTATTTTAAGACATATAATAAAAACCCGAACGTAAGTAGTGATTGAAATATAATTTAAATTATAAAATATATCTGTTGTTATTGAAATTGGATTAGAATTTTTTGAAGTTGAATTGAGTTGACTTTAAAAGGAAGAAAATTTTAATAAGTTATATCTTTTCTCATAATGGTTACATGGTTTTATTAAAGCATTGAGTGGAGATTCATACTTAGAAAACTTTCCAAAGACTCAAGTTAAACTGTTTAGAAAAGTATAATTTGATAATTTGATCAATATGAAATTAAGTAAGTATTCCCTTCAATATTAATTTCTATTTTTAATTTTTTCTTATTAAAACTAAGTTATTTTAATAAATAAAAAATATTATAATTAATAATAGAATATATATTAAATAAGATTAAATTACATGAAAATTGTTTGAATAAGATATTATTATGTGGGTAGATAGAATATCGTTATGGTTTTGCTTATTTCATATGATGGTATAAGCTTAGAAGAAACCCTAAAACCCATGCCCAATAACTTGTATGAATGTTCAATATGTAGCTTCGAAGAAAGTGCTTTGGCACCCCTATATTAGCCTTTTGATTCTGAGTGTGACAGACACAACTCATTGATTTGAGCATTGAAATATAATAAAGGAACAAAATCATAATAATATTAAAATTTTGAATTTTATGAAAACGGAATATAACACTACATGTGGGAATCACAATTTTCTTCATTATTTTGGTAAAGTTTTTGTTGTTTTCTTTTCTTGGAATTCTCTCTTTATAATTTTTCCTTTTAAAGAATTATTAGCACAAGCACGCATTTTCCCCTTGCCTTCTTTCCAAAAAGTAGAAGTCACTTACATTTCTTTTTTTGCTTTTCAGAAAAAAATAAACAAAACCTTTAACCTAGTTGAGGACATATGGTTCCATGAAGGTTGACAAGAGCTCCAAAGAAACACCACAAAATTGCCCTCTTGATGAACTTCAAATCAACGGATTTTGGTGAAATTTGTAGTTTGAACAAAAAAGCATAAAATTTTAGCTTTAAAGAGTTTTATTTTGTATTGAAATGAAAATTATAGGTTAAATTATTTTTTTAATCTTTCAATTTTTTATTCTGATATTTGATTATTTTATTTCAGAAAAAGGTCTTATCTACTTTTAAATGTATAATAAAATATATTTTTTTTTCTCGTTTAACTAATTCTCTTAGCTATTTTGATTTAACCATCATTTTTAATTCAATCTTAGAGATAATGATATTAAATATATAGAAAAATTTATTGTCTACAATTTCTTTTTCAATTTCAACAAAATAGTCTCCTTATATATACATAAATACACGCGCGCGCGCACATATATATATATATATATAAATAAGATTAAATAATTCTAAAACATGTATTTATACTAATAAATAATTTCCAAGCTTGTAATTATGATATAAAAAAATATTTTGAAATATGTATTTATACGATAAAAAATACTTTAAAAATGGATATTTAGAGTAATTATATTTATTATATATTTAGGATAGTTTAAATAATTTTAAAAAGAGATACTCTAGGAGTGTCTTACTGTTTATCCTCAACTATAATTCTATTACATGGTATGCAAACTTCCGAACATGAATTTTTATCCTAAAACTCTTAATATTACTAATTACTTTTATTATTGATTAATTTAGATTAAGTAAACTTCTTTATAGGAGTAAAACTATTCCAACACTTTATTTTTTTCTCTTTTTCACTATTTGAAATTTTACTTAAAATATATTTGAAAGAATACATATTGTCTTACGGTATTATTGGCATGCTTTATTTAATTCGTTTGAGTGGGGTTGTACAACTTTACTTTCTTATTTGCCTTTCATAACCTTTTTGTATTTTGGTCCAACCCCCAAGAACATTTAACAATGAGAAACGCGTGACATGATCCACTTTAAGAAAGACAACAATGAGGTAACTTAATTTGTATCCTTAAATATAATATAGATTAAACATGTGGCTATTATTCAACCCCTCCAACTCAGTTACTTGCACTCATACTTTTAGTTAATTATAAACCAACCCTTAATAAAAAAAAGTCACACATGTTGAAGTTTTGCACAAAAGTTAGTACTAGGTAAATTCTTTATGCAACCCATGTTTTTTCCTCCTGCACCCCATCCTATATCCATAAATTGAGTCAAAAAATAGTGAAGAAAACGTAAGGCCCAATTAACACTTTAATTTAACAGTATAATGCAAATCAATAATCACCAAGCGGGGATAGCTCAGTTGGGAGAGCGTCAGACTGAAGATCTGAAGGTCACGTGTTCGATCCACGTTCACCGCAAATTATTTTTTTTCCATTTTTTTTTCTTATCCAATTTTCATGTTTTTTGCCTTTCTTTTTTGGTTTATGGATGATACATAGTAGCATGTTTCATCATGTCATCACAATTTTCATTACTTTTTATACTTTTATGGTTCCAATATCTCTCAGTGGAAAATGTGACGTAAACATTATTAGGATGAAGCATTATCGTACGTAAATAAAGTGACCTTAGTTCGTGTGGATGTAGCGTCATCAAAATTTAACCTTTGCATTCCATATTTAAAACCAAATTCATTTGTCATAAGCTTATTTTAGTTGAAGGATGAAGATGTTACATTGTGTTTACAAGAACTCTTATATTCTCTAACATGTCAACGAAAAATGATATATTTTGTAACCTTTTTTTCACAAAAATTCATCTTCTTTATGTTAATAATATAAAAAATGTTTAAATTCTTATTATAGAGTTCATCTTTAGCTCAATCTCATAAATTTCACTGACTTCAAAAATAAAGTTGTACGCCATTTATGTATTATAATTTAATGTAAGTAATAATAAGTAACATAACATTTTCAAGAAAAAAAAATATAAAGCTCATTTAGAATCTCAAATTAACATAACTTAAAATTTCTAGCATATAATTAGGATTATACTAAGATTTTATATTATTTCTAATTATCCTTAACATCTGATAATTTTTTTACTCTTACTCTACAACTCATTTTATTAATTTTATATTTAATAATTTAATTTATATTAATTGCTATATTATTATTGTTATTATTTACCGTTGTTATATCAACAGTTTTCTTTTGTATTGGTTTAATATATGCTTAATGATGATTTCTTCTGGAGTGAGCATTAGGTGAGACCCTCAACTGGCTATCAAAAAATGAGTAATTTTATAATTTTCTGAATGGTTTGCTGCTATTTAGACATCATTAGATAGATCAATTTATTAAACTAAATTATTTGTTACTTTTCTAATGTAAATAATTGTGGTGTGGACAATGAAATCCCTATCTCTATCGTTTTTTATGATTACTTTTCAAGATGAATTTACTATGCTGTGTGAGTAATATAGCACGTTTTTTTCCCTAATAATGTTCTTTCAACTGTTGCCCTTTTCTGTATATAATAATTTTGGATTTCGTTTGTGCTTTTTTTTTCTTCTTCCACTCATTATATACATTTTATTATTTCACCTTTTTATACAAGGTAACTTCTTTTTTTTTTCTATTTTAACCTTTCTTTAAAGATAATAAGTTCATTTTACTTTTTCATTTTTTGGACATTGGTAAATTACATTGTTTATTTGTATCAATAAAATACAATTAAAATTCATATAAAAAACCTACATATCTGGATAATTTTCTCTTAAATATTTTAAGAATAAATTTTTTCTAAATTATTTTATTTATAAATTATTCTATAAGAGTTCTTTTATATTACCTTTTATAAGATTTGGTTAGAAAAATTGTTTTTTAACTTATATATAAGTTTTATATTGTGTCAACCTAAAAAATGTCAAAATTTATAGTAAACTTTAATATAAATTTAATTTTAAAAAACTTATATATAAGTTAATTTTAACTCATAAAAAATATTTTTCTATTTTTAAATATTTTTTAAAAATATATTCAAAGAGACTCAAATGTGTTAATTTATATATATTTTTAATTATTTTAACACACAATTTCATTCATTATTTATAATTATAAGATATAGTATAGTTTAATGTTATGAATTCAAGTATCACTTGGAAGACATATATAATGTAGAAATAAATGTAAGACTCTTATACAAAATATTAGATCTTTCAAGAAGAAATTTGAAAGATATTTTATACTAATGATCATGTCTAAACTCATAAGAGATTTAGAAAGTATTTTCAATCAAAATTTTGAAAGGAATTTATACTTTTTTTTTGTTACATGTGGTTCATTTTATTCATTATTTTTTAATATGAGACTTCCAACTATGAATTTTTAATAACTAATAACTCTCCAAGTTATAAGTCAGTTTTTCATCTTTAAGTAGCCTTTGAGAATATAATATTGCTTAATAAATACATTGTAGCGATTTGTTCTTATCCATAACTTCATATACTTGGATTTGTTCACAAATACATTGTAGAATATGCCAAGTTGGTGGAGCCCTTTCAATTTATATTTGTCTCCTTATCGGGAAACTTGTCAAGGAATGGTTTACTTTTCACATCAAGTACTACTTTATTTTCACCCAACTTTTTTAACTGTTCTTTAATCTTTGCTTTCAGAATAAAATAAACATGATCTTATCTCTAAACTCGACAGGTTTTCACCAAACACATTGCAACTTTCTGGATTTTGTGACTTGTAGATTCTGGAGAATAGAGATTGCTGATGTCATGAAGAAGATAATTGGAATCTTTAACTATGTTTGATTTGATTAGATGTTGAGGGTGTGTTTGGACTTGAGAGATGTAAAAATACGTTATCTTTTAATTTCAAGTTAAAAACATTGAAAAGTTATTTTTTTTAAATGAACAAGAGATATCATTTACAATATTTGAAAAAAAATAAGTAAAAAAATTTATTCAAGAAAATTACCACTTTTATTTTTCTCCAAGTCTAAACTTCAACTTTTCTTTTAAGTATTTTTAGATTGGTACGTACCTATAAATACTCAAGAGTTAGATTGTGATCATATAAATCTTTAAAGAAATATATTTATCTTTTAATTTTAACTATTATTGTTTTTATAACTAAGAATTCTTAGTATACTGTTTCTATGTATATTTAATATCACTACACAATTCATTCAAGATATTCAATATAAACTATTAAAAAGATATTTTAATTAAATAAGGTAGAGATAAGAAAACACAATTGAATACAGAATTCTTTGCTTCAACCGATTTTAAAATTTTGTTTATTTACCTACCTTAGTCAATTGCAAGCTGTGTGCATAACCTTTGAGAAGGATCAAGAGAGCTAATTCTTTTTCCTTGTTTACAAAATAAAGAATTGTGGTTATTATTACATTACACATTCACTTATCTTGTGGCATAAAGTATTATTTCGATTGGTAGTGGATATCTGAATCAGACATAGCTTTTCAAAAAGTCCAAATCCAGATAGATCTTCTATACCACGTTTATCAAAGTGAGAGAATTTTTACCTTAAGAGAAGTTAATGTTAGCCATATATATAATAGATACTTATAATTAAATTACAGAATATGTAACTTTTTAAAATACCACCATATAATATTAATCCTTAATACTGCCCATTGGTGTAATTACACTTAAATAGTATACTAAGTTAAGATTGAGTGAAATTAATTTTTAGTGCTTTTATTAACTCAACTTAATTGCACATCCTTAATCGTAAAAAGAAATTTAAAATATTATTTTTCTTAATTAAAATTTAAGTTTGATAAATTTGTATATTTTCTTGATTTATTAAGTATTAAAAAATTATATCTTTTTAATTGAGTTTTTTGTGATTCAATTTTTCTGTTAGTTCGGCGATGTGAGATTATTATTTCTTTCCGACACTTAATTTAATTGTCTCCATATGTTATTTTGTGTTAATATTAAATAATTTTTAATTTTGTGGTTAATATAATAAGTGATTTTTTTATTATTCGATAGGGGTACACAAAAATGAAAAAGAAAATAAGAGGAAACCTGAATATAGTAATGGGAGACAGTGAAATTAGAGTTGTGCATGAGGATAGTGAACTCTACTCTTGGAATTGGAGTCCTTCGCTACCTTCACGCGCAACTCCAACTTAACACTTATCTTACTGTTCAACACCCCGCTTGTTATGCAATGTCTTAACATCATGTTTAGGTTTTCATTATTTTGCTTTCATTTTCGTTTACCCTCGTTTAACAATAAAAATGACATGTTATGTCAAAATCACAAAATTACAGCATTTAATATTAACATAAAATAACACATGAAAACAACTAAGTAAAGTGTTACCATAAGATAACAACTATATCACTCAGTTAAGAAAAATTAATTGACAAAGACTTAATTAAACAATATAAAAATCCTTAGTACTTAATAGACTAAGAAAATTTAAAAGAGATTCAATTAAAAATACTCAAATTTATTAGGAATTTGAAACTTTTTCTTTTCAAAAAGTTATATTTTATGAAAGCTTCTTTATATTATTTTATTAATTTTAAGATTTGTGATTTTTTTTCCTAGAATATTAAATGGGCATTATATTTTAATTCACTATATTATATTCTAAATGAAAAATTTTAAGAAATTTTTTATTTACTGAGATATATTTCTCTCATATTTATTTTCTCTTCCATGTAAACTTCCTCTTTTCTTTTTCTCTATGCAAGTTTTATCAATTATTCTCTACTCCCATCTATCATCCCACATTCCTTTCAGAATTTGATTATTAATCTCTGTAGTTGAAGAGGCAAACATCGTTCTTCGTGAAGCACCTTTTAGACTGAATTTCAAAGTGTCAGAAAACCTCTTATATGAACGGAAAGTTACTCGGAATAGAAGAAAAGTTTAGGTAAGGGAAACTACCTTAAAGAATCTTGAGTTAGAAATTTGTAAAGATTCTTATAGCATGACTTTTCTTTGCTTGTTGAGTTTAAAGATTTAGGGTTGCATAATGAGTTTAAAGTTCTAGGATTACATACAAGAGTAGATATCTTGGTTGCAAAGTTGAAGAACATTAATTGCATCTACATATGATGTTTTCCAGTTGCATGTAGAACTAGAGAAAGTCTTTTGCATGTGCATTTGACTTTCTTAGCAACACGAAGAGGTTGAGTGATATTAGTTGGGTATATGTCTCATGTTTCACATGATCATTCTAAGTCTATAACCTATGTCCTTACCATTAAAATTAGAGACTCTTCTTTCTTGTTTGAATCCAAAACTCCAAACGTTTTGGGTCTTGGGAGTATATTTCAAAATATGTAGGGAAATAGTTAGGTTTAAGTATTTATGTGTTAGTATAAAAATCTTTGTCCAAGTTACCAAGTGAAAGTATCATCTGAACCACTTCAGTTAGTGTTTTTTGTTTGATGCCCTTAATTAGAAGAATCATCGTTTGATATTTTTATTCGAATGGATATTTTCTGTGGTCTCTCTAAATGTGAGTATACCTTTACATGAAAAAATTGTTAAATTATATATTTGAATGCCCTATTGATTAATCAATATATATATATATATATATATATATATATA
>Ga0209700_109317_pt1 | contig 11526 bp, 12 predicted proteins | sample SiratroredBW_FD_187528 | JGI IMG/M metagenome (GOLD analysis project Ga0209700, IMG submission 187528) | Root nodule microbial communities of legume samples collected from California, USA - Siratro red BW (SPAdes) (version 2) | ecosystem: Host-associated > Plants > Roots > Nodule | place: USA...
AAAAAATGTTTTTAAAAAAAAAAAAAAAAAGGTGATCAACTCTTTTAAATGGAAGTCCGATAAGTTGACATTTGAGACAAATTACAAATAAGAGTTTCTTAATTCTTTTAAAAGATGAATTATATATATATATATATTATTAAGATGAGATGAACAAAGATCTCTTGAGAAAAGAGTTAATGTTGTTATGCTTCAACAACTCCATAGTGCATTATCTACTTTGAAAAGACTATCTAGCCTGTATAATTATGTGTTTTACATAATTTCAAGTATAACATGCTGACCAAGGACAAATAAGCATTATCAGCTATTAGAATGTTATTAGAATGTTGCTTCAAGAGGTGAAGAGCATTTAATGCATGCATGTAGCATATTTAATGTATCTTTTATCTTCAAGATGATTAGACAAAAGGAAGACATTCATATGAGCTCGAACTTCTCAACGACCAGAAAATAAGTTGCAATGACTCTTTTGTTTAAAGCTTCTGTAAAGACATCCTTCAAACACACACACGTTCCAAAAGAATAATCAGGTTTTAGCTAGTAGTGGATAAGTGTGGTTTAAATTAAAAAAATATATATTATTTTATTTTTTAGTATCTCCATTTGTCTTATGTAGGAGATCCCATCTCGACTAGGGATAAGGTGATTTCATAGTTTGTAATTAGATGTAACCCTCACCTTACAAACCGATTTTGTAGGATTGAGTTAGGCTTAAAGTCCATTTCTTAAGATGATATCAGAGTCATTCAGAGTCTATCCTAGCGAGGTTTGTTGGGAACATCATGCCACATATCATCAAGCCACTATCGAATCAACCAAGACTATCTCCTTCCATGCATGAGTTATGCTTAAAGTCCACTTCTTAAGATAATATGAAAAGAAATTCATAATGAGACAAAAAATAATATTATTGATTAGTCTTTTAACAAGTTTATAAAAAATAGAATATATATCATGTTAAAAATAATATTAGCAACACATTACTTTTAACACTGTTATTACATAAATTTAAGAGTCTCATAAATACAACACCAATTCTCCAAAAATGAATAAAGACCCATATGCAATTTTTTCAAAACAATTCTTATACACGTAAACTCCTAATGAAATATGACATGACAATACTAATTACAAAAGTCCTACAAACTTGTTTCACTTAAAAGCCTTTGAGAAACCTTGTGCCTATTAAGTCTTTTAACCCTGCAATCAAGGTTGAAAAGAAACATACAATTGAGTAGTTGTTACTTAGTCAACAAATGTAATATACTACGACGTAACATTTGAAGAAGACATTAAAAATTGCATATCAAGATTTTATGAAAATATCACATTATTATTACATTATAAATTCATAAGTGTCTTAAATGATTTCTTGGAATAGAAAATCTCTATTTCATTATTCTACTTAATTAATAAATAAAATAATGATAATTAATAAAATGTATGTAAGGGCGACCACTTTTCTCTCAAAATATATTCAATGCACTGCAGCTAGCTGAATATTTACCACCATGTTTATTGACAAAATAAAGAATGCAAATTTTCCAATAAAATTTGAGAAAAGAATTCACCTTTAGCAAATAGACTTATCCACCTCATCTTTCTTCGCAGGACTATAAACAAACCATCGGTCTTCTTGTAAAGTAGTAGTTTTATCTTATATTTTGATATCTGCGTGTTGCTTTCTTTTAGAAAACTTGCTAAAACCTAGGTTATAATGGTATCATCATTAAAAAATTTGAGCACATTTTTTTTTTCAGAATTACCTTACGGTAGAAAAACAGAAAAATAATGTTTTTTTTTTCTTTTCACGAAATCAAAGATGATTTTAAGAAAATGCATTATTCAGTTGAGGATCGTCTTGTGTTTGGACAAGATGCACAGTCAGAGTCACTGAAGGCCTTGATTTGTATTTCTGAATCTATTGCAAAGAATGACCCCTTAGTATGGTTAGCTTTGATGTAGCATAGAGCATTTCAAGCAGCTTGTTGATGATGAATTGTTGATTCTTGTAGGATTTGACTAAGTTAATGTATAACAAAACTTATATATGATCGTGTGTTGGTGAAATATAAGAGTTTTCCAATGAGTCTACTGTAGGATTATGGATTCTGTAATTTTTCTACAGCTTGAAAAAAAAATTATTGTTACACATAAGAGGGATAATGCAATGCAAACCTTACTGTCAAGCATTCCTGTTTTAGTTAATATGTCAAGAGCATATTTCCTTTAGTATAAGCGAATTCCTTTCTTGGATATGGCAACTTCCAATCCTAAGAAATATTTGACTGTCTCCAACATCTTTGATTTTGAAGGAGTTATTTAGTAAGTCTTTTATTCCTTTCAATTTCTCATAAGTAGTCCCCTATAATAATAATGTCACCTACATACATAAGAAGAAGGAGAGTGGAAGTACTTAAAGTTTTTACAGAAAAAAGAGAATAATGTGATTTTAATTGAATGAAACCAATAGAGATAAGAAAAGAGGAGAGTTTAGCAAATAATTGTCTATTTCTTTTTTCAACCCGTATAAAGTACGCATACAACATACCGGAATCACTTTAAACCTATAATGCATTTTCTCAATTTAACTACGCATAGAAGAAAAATATATTAACAAAATAGTATAAATAACGAATATTATATACCAATCTTTAAAGATGAACTTAGTATCTTTATCTAAGTCTTTCGTTAGCTATATTTTTAGAGGAAATAAATTACAACCGATGATTACAGGAGTCATATCTTTTCTTAAAATTAATCTTATATAAAATATATATAAATATAAACCCGTCATTTTTTTTTAATTCTTCATTAACACATAGTAAATTAAAAAAAATAGCAAAAAAAAATAACAGAAAAAAATTATTATTTATTATTAACTAACATGATAAAATACACAATTTTTATTACACAAAAGCATAATTAATAAATTGAACTAAAAACTAGATACATTTTATATTATCATTCAGAATCAATTTGTCATATAAAAAGTTTATTTTAGTTTTATAGTAGTTTTCTAGAAATAATATTTAGACTACTGTCTATTGATTGAAAAATATAAAAATTTTATTTAAAAAAAACATGAAAATTAAAATTAAATAATAAATATTAAATACATTGATAATATAATGGTTTTTCTTACTTTTGTTCAATCATAATTTATTATTTGTTGTAGTTTAATAACTTTTATTTTAATAAATATATTCTATATGAATTTGATTTGTTAACAATAGATCAATTAAAATTTAAATAAAAAATAATAATAAATGGTACGATATTAAATATGAAATAATAATATATTAAATTATAATTTTTGAATAAGCTTGGTTCAAAATTGAAACTTTATAAAAATATATAATAAAATAAAGTAATAAAATTTTAATAATACATTTGTTAAATAAAATTTTCTTATTTGATGACTTCTATCATTTACATTTTGGTTTGACGTTACTTTTGTGTAACATTTGTAGCCTATAGATCAATTTTTTTTGTTTTAAAAAATGCAATACCTAAACAACAAATCATAAATTTATAATTTTTACACATCAAATATAATAAACAACCTTGAATGGTGATCCTCAAAGGCTGATTTTCTCAAGAACAATCTCCCCGAATAAAACTTTTATAATATAAAACAAAATTGCGATAATTAAGAGAAAATGTCACAACTCATTTTCTTATTTTCTGACTTCTAATGTTTTTGTTGAATTTTTCAATAATACTCTTAACATAATTTTGTTGATATATCCATAACACTCTTTTTTAGCGAATGTGATTTTCAAAATTTTCTTCACTGCTCTCATATTTCTTATTAAAAACAACTTTCTCAATATATTTTTGTTAAAAGAAATAATTTGTCTCACATGAATTAAAATTCGACAAAAAATATGTATAAACCCATTACTTCTATAGTTCTTTCTAAACGCATTTTAATATTGACTTCTTACATAAATATTTAGTTTTTAACTCTTCTCCATAAGTTAGAAGCAATAACAAATTCGAATTTTAATTAAATTTTCATTTTGATTTTTGACAACTTGATAATTTGGTATTGTTAACCTAATTCGTTAAAGAAAGAAAAAACATATAAAAATATAATTAAATTTCTAAATATTATAATTTAACAGTAAAACCATTACTAACAGTGTGTTAAATTGTTCCATCACACCAATCTTTTTCCCGTACTTTTCTGTCCCATACATTTTTATCAAACAGTGGAATATACAAATTTTGGAATGTAGAGTGTAATATACAAAGTTAACCATTTGATAACTGAAATAATTTAAAATTAAAAAATTCTACATACTTTCTGTATATATTGATATTAAAAAAGAAAGGTTCAATTTACTTCTAATTTTGTTTTATGGTCTTGTATGTAATGGAATTCAATTGTTGATATAATGAGATGAACACATTGTATTGGTTTATTGTTTTTTATATTTTAGATGCTTTAAATAAAAAAATGATGACTGGATTTTATATTTTTATGAATGAGGTTTATTATAAAAATTTCACATAGTATAAAAAGAATTGTAACAACACACCTAAATATATGTTTTTTTCCTTAACATGTTTTATTATTGAGTTTAATAGGTTAAAAATTACAAAATTATAAATTGTGAGTCTAATTTCGATTTAATAAATCAAATTTATGATATTACAGTTTTTAATAAATTGATCAATAAGAATGTATTACTTTAAAAAAATGTATTGGTTTAACTTATTATAGAAATAGGAAAGCATGAGTACTTTAATTTTTCCAACTTTAATTCCAATATGCAATTAGAAAAGTTTAAAAATAATTAATATTATTAATTTCTTCATTTGAAGTCCTGAGATTTGTTCTTATTCATTAAATTTATGGAATTTAATTTGTTTACAATGTGTGGAAAGATTTTGTAGAATTATTTTATAATTACTTAGAACAATAACGTTAGGAGAAAAAAATAAGTTTTTTACTAGAAAAATCACTCCACCAATAATTTTATTTGAAATGAAGTTCTTTTTACGGTTTACAAGTTTTTTTTCTTTTTTCTCTCTTCAGGCTACCTCTGAATCTTTTTTTTATTTTTATTTTCTAAATGCATCACTTCTGACAAAAGAACTTCGTAACCTATTTTGGTAATTAAATTCAAAAATATATATTTAATCGAAAACAAAATCTTGAAATTTTAACTTATTTTTTCTAATATTGGTTAAAAAGCGCACAAATTGGACAAAGTTCTTATTTAAAAAATCATAAATAACCACATTGTTAAAAAATTTAAACTTTTTATTAATATCTCAAGAATAATTAGTCTTGGACCCTCTAATAATATCTATAGATCTTCGAGTTATTTGTAAAACATCATAAAAATTAAGTTAATTTGAGGTATATAGTAAAAGTTATGGACAAAATACGAAACATGCTTAAATTTGGAAAATTTCTAATAATTTCATCAAATTGAATAAAATTTTCAATTAAAGACCAATTAACCTAAATATAAAAAAAAATATCCAAAACTTATCATTATTCTTATCACTATTAGGAAGTTGGTTAAAATAAATAAATATCAGTAAAATGATGTTTAAGACTCTCCAATTAATTTGCAAGTGTTATTGATGGTGGCATAGGCAACCTCATTTTTGTGTGGCCAAGAATGTCACCGGCTCCCGCTGCATGAGATCTGCCCTATGCTTGCATCTCAGCATTGTTGTCATCAAGAAAACACCAAACACTAGTTAGACCTACAAATAAACACTACACAATATTTACATATGATCTTGAAAAAAATAAACACTACACATTATTTCCAAACATCATTACACAATCAAAAACCCATTGTCTGCTCAGTCACTAGAAATTTAATTTTTTATGTTACCAAAACTAGTATGCCTTAAAATTTCACACACCAAGCCAAAAGTTGACTATGGTAATAACCAATAGGAACAAGAGTCTCTCTTAACTCACACCCTTGGTAATGTATGCCCTATAATTTATTACAAAATAATACCATCAGTTTTCTTCTTGAATCATTTGATCAAGTAAAAGAAAAACCAATCTATACTTCTTATCTCCCCATTTATGCCCAATAAAACATAAACACATACACAAGGTTAATTATCGAAGTAAATGGTATAACAACTAAATACATTTGGTGTTAAACTAATTTAGAGAAAGACTTTACCTTAGACATCATATTTAAGTCTAGTCCTTTAACAACAACATTAGCTTAGAATAACTCTTCAACTTATTCCTTGCGATTTCTAATTTGATTGAAAACTCATCTGCTTCATTTTTTTTAACAGCAAAGAATGAATAAAATAAAAGGAACACTTAAGGGGCGTTCCAACCGTTGTACATCACACCCTATCCAAGAATAAGTGTCACAACTACCAAAACATAAATCCATACAAAAAGACACTCTACTAGACAGATCAAAAACCAGGATCCTAGGGGCACCTGAAATAGAATAGAACCAGTATCCAGGAAGATGAATACACAAAAAATATATACAAATACAGATCCACGTACATAGTAGGGAGGGGGGCCATTCAAGCATACCTCAAGAGTTGCTATGCCAATGATTGGAGGCACAATACCGGAGAGAAATTCCAATCCGAATAAGAAAATGAGGTTCTCTTCATCTTGTACTTAGCCCACAGTCAGCCCTTCAGTTGAGCTAGACTGAAGATTTCATCAGCATCCACGACCCCACCCTTGAATACCACCTTATTTTTGTTACTCCATACTTCCGATACAATGGCTACCCACAACCCTTTCCAGGCTCTATTAACGCTCTACTTTTGGCCCAATAAGCAAAAACTCTGAAAATTGACATGAGTGGCCTGATGTCTACCACCCACCTTTCCAATCCACATGTCGCACTGGTCCCACACTTGTTGTACCACAATACAAGTATTAAACAAATGATCAACGGATTCAACACCATCTTGGCACAGAGGACAAAGCGGATTTGCCAACTGACTCCCCTTCCTGCTAAGTTAAGTCTAGTTGGCAATTTGTCTAACAATATCCTCCACACACCCACAATCGCTGAAGGGGCAACACTTAAACTCCACAACAACTTGAAAGACACTAAAGACTGCATAAAGCTCTCTCCAATCAAGATGTTATATCCAAACCTGACTGTATACTCCTGGGTAACCTCACCCACCCACACCAGCCTATCTTCTCTCCTGACATCCCACTTTACATTTGAGATCAAGGTCAACATTTGTTCTTCAAGGTGTTTTTCCCATTCGAACCTCTCTCTTCGCCAACTAAGGTTCCAAGTTGTGCAACGAGAGGTCCTACGACCATCCCACTCAGCAACGTCACCTACCAAGCTTTCTTTATTTAAAGAAATAGAGTACAACCTTGGGAACTTGTCTTTCAACACTTTGTTGTCCATCCACCAATCACTCCAAAATTTAACACACCGACCATCTCTGACAAACCAATTCCCTTGTATAACATTACTACAGACCCTGATCAAATCCTTCCACCACACATAATCCTTATTAGAATCTCAAGATACACCTATATTTCGCCAACAGTCGTACCTAGCTTGTAGGATTTCCCACCACAAGCCCTCCTTAGTAATCCCTAACCTCCATTTCCACTTAGCAAGCAAGCCATCATTAAAAAAATCGATATCCTTAATACCCAGTCCACCATATTCAACTGGCTTACATATCTACTTCCACTTCACCCAAGCAATCTTCCTACTGTCATGGCCCCATCCCCACAGAAATTGTGCCTGAATACGGCTAATTTGGTTACAAACACTAACAGGTGCTTTGAAAAATGAGAAATAGAATAAGGGTAAATCACTGATAACAGACTTAATCAGACATATCCTACCTGCCACTGAAAGCAATCTCCCCTTCCATCTCGATAACCTAGATTTGATCTTTTCCACCACGGGATTCCAGAACACACTTTTCCTGGGGTTTCCTTCAATAGGCATACCAAGGTACTTAAAAGGTAGGCCCATGTGTATGCTATTATGACATTTTGAGAAGACACGTACATCTAGCTCAGAAATGCCCACGGGCCCAACTGTACTCTTATGAGAGTTAACCCTAAGTCCTGACACCAACTCAAAGGATCTCAGCATAACTTTAATAACCAGCACATTGTGATACGTAGGACTGTAAAAGAATAACGTATCATCTGCGAATTGCAATAGGTCAACCTACACTCTCTGACTGCCCATCTAAATGTCTTTAAATATACCTGCACTGCTAGCATTCGTCATCAACCTTGTTAGGCCCTCGACTACTATAAGAAAGAGGAAAGGCGCCAACGGATCGCCTTGCCTAAGACCCCTCTTTGGCTTAAACTCCTTCGTAGGGCTGCCATTCACCAGAATTGACACTGAAGCCGACTCCATACAAGCTTTGATCCATTTAATCCATAAAGGACTGAATCCAAGTCTACCATCATGTAATAAAGGAACTTCCTGTTCACCAAGTCATAGGCTTTTTCAAAGTCCACTTTAACCATCACCCACTCTTCTTTTCCTTCTTTAAGAAATCCACCGTTTCCTTTGCTACTAGAACGTTGTCCATCAAACCCCTCCCCTCAAGGAACGCAGATTGGTTAACATCAATAACACTAGATAGCACTTTCCTCAACCTGTTCGCCAATACCTTTGAGAGAATTTTATAAATACAACCGACTAGAGAAATCGGCCTAAACTCATTCAGCTCAGATGGTTTATCCTTCTTTGGAACCAATGTCATAAAAGTTCCATCTTTGAGAACTTTTGGATAATACTGTCTTCACTTTCTTGGCAAACTATACCAATCTCTTTGGGAATCCCCCAAAGACTCATCTCTTCAGTACCCTTATCCGAACACTTGATCCTTCTGTCCGATGTCTCCCCAAGAATAATTTGAAAACTCCCTTGGTCACGTAAATCAATGAGCTCATCTAACACTCTTGTAGACGAATGAACTCCATACTTAATAAAGGAAATTTTTTTCTACAAAACCACTTAATGAACACCCTGCAACCTCATCATTATCAACCTCCATCAACAACACTTTGGTTGCACCACCACTGCCAATGTCGGCGTCGTCGCCACCATCGCTGCCCATGCCGTTACCAGCACCGCCGCCCACGCCGTAGCCAGCAGCACCGCCCATGCCGTCGCCAGCACCATCCACACCAGCTCCTCCGTCACCCACAACACATACAAAACAGCCACCTTCATCACCACTAGAATCTGCCTTGCTTCGAACACCACCACCGGAATAGCCACTGACGTCGCCAGTAACAGCGCCAGCAACACCTTTGTCGACGACGCTGCTAGCGCCTCTTGCACCAGCTCCAACAGCGTTGCTCCTTACAACTCCGCCGAATCTGACGCTGCAACGAGCATCGTTGTCGTATGAGTCGCGTCGTCGCCAACAGTAACGTCACCGGGACCACTGTTGTCGCCAACGCCACCTGTACCTGCTCCAGCAGCGTCACGAGTAGCGCCGCCGTTAGTGGGAAATGTAACACCGCCCTTGCCGCCAGCATCGATGTCGACGTCGTCTTCCCTGAGACAGGCTGGTTCCATGGCAGCGGTGCCGCCCTCTAACAGAGGCTACCGTTGGCCCCCAACCAAGGGATTGGGAGGGCTAGGGTTTCTAGGGGTATTGGTTTGGGCTTGAGGCCCATTATAGAACCCAACTTTTGCCCCTACATTTGCACCTCCACTATACTCACACGTGGCTTTTCCACTAATGTCCGTTTTGTTGGCCCAATTCACATCTGCATTACACAACTAACTAGAGACAGAGGGTGAATGAAACTCTTTCACCCGTTGGGCTCCCCAATGTTCCACCTCGTGTAATGTGCCCTTATTAACTACACTGTCAGTTGTAATTATTCTGAAATCCCTTGCATACATTATCCTTGGCATTCTTGTCTGGCACTGAGTCACCTTAACCACCTACTTGTCCCTCCCACCAAAGAGACATTGATTGCGGCATCCCTCCTTCTCTTCCTCCATGAACCTTTCGTCTTCCTTCTCCTCCCACCCAATTTCACCAGAGTGAATAGTCTCCCCCACCCTTGTATCCATTGAAGAATGCGAATCGTCTACAACACCATCATTATACCATCTTGAATGTTTAAAAAATTCCTAATACGAATGCTCCTCTTCCACTAATACTTGGTACACTTTATCGTTGATCTGAATTTCTTTAAAGAATTTCACCATGGATGCCACAGCCAGTCTAACTTTCAACCTCGCATACTCAACGCACTCCCAATTTAACGTGACCTCGTCCACTTCCACCAATGTACCCACATATGATAGTATCTCCCTAAACACCTCGCTGTCCACAGAGTCAAAGGGACTCCTCGACATCGGATTCAAATGACTTTGTGCCCGACCACTCGACCACCGTTCCATGGTTCAATAGCTTTGAAGATTTGTCCTAAACTTTTCCTGTTTCCTTCAACTATTACAGATGTTTTTACCCCATCTTGACCAGTAAGAAGCACTTGGTTATCTCTTAGATATCTTGCCCTTAAACTACCCAGACCTTCCTGCAATAATTCTTCACGAACTACCTCTAATGGCAAATACTCCTCCGTGAACTCAACCCAACTTTCTTCAAGCCACGGTAGTTTAAGTGGTGCAATATTGATAATTTGGCCATTCCACTCTGACTTGCTGACGTTTGCCATAGAGTGTTTCCCCACCTTCGCTATCCACTTCTTCACAACCTTGGGTTTATGTTCTAAAACCTTGGTTGACTGGGATACATTGGAAATTGGTTTTTGGCTTTCGACTTTCCGATAATGTGTATGGAATCAAGTTTTGACTCCAATCTGGATACATTCTTAACATTACAAAAATGTACAAAGCCAAAACGATTCCCCCAACGATTTAACTTTCTGGATATAACCACTTCTTCCACTCTTTCCCACCTCCGAAATATTTTCCACATATCTCCTTAACCATAGTTATGTGGGAAATGAGAGAAGAAGAAGGTTGTGATGTTTCACAGTTTGAGTTCCTTCCCGCCCTGTTAAACTTTGGACCCTTCATCTTCCTTGGGATCGTTCACATTTAGGGCATGTTTTTATGTACAAGGTGTGGTATTGCGAGGGCAAAATGAGAGGAACTTTTGCTGCTTGAAAGGGCAAGCTTTCAATCATTTGATTCATGTTCTCTTTTGGCTTCAATATCACTTTGAAATCTTAAACAACATCATAATGCGCCAAAAACTGTTTTTTGAATTTTTAAAATTGAAATGTTGAAATTCGGGTGGATGTATGCTGCAAATCTTACCTAATATCCCAAGCCAAAAAAATAAGATTTTTGAAATTTGAAATCTTGAAGGACGAAAGAATGTGTGATGCAAATCTTATTCAATTTGTTCCTAAAAGTACAAATCTTACTTTTTTGATTTATGTTTCACGAAAATCATCCAATATCTATCTATCTATCTATCTATCTATCTATCTATCTATCTATCTATCTATCTATCTATCTATCTATCTATCTATCTATCTATCTATCTATCTATCTA
>Ga0209700_109318_pt1 | contig 11522 bp, 7 predicted proteins | sample SiratroredBW_FD_187528 | JGI IMG/M metagenome (GOLD analysis project Ga0209700, IMG submission 187528) | Root nodule microbial communities of legume samples collected from California, USA - Siratro red BW (SPAdes) (version 2) | ecosystem: Host-associated > Plants > Roots > Nodule | place: USA...
TTTTCTACTTTACTATATACTCATTGTATTTCCGGTGTAAATCAAATTATTCTTTACCATAACATCTCTTCACTCAAGTAAATTTTTGTGCAATTAATATCTTATGTGACTTTATGGCATGGACTTTCATGAATGAAAATTTATTTTAACATATACCTTGTTGCATTTAACAGTATTAGTGTAATCATTAAAATAAAAATTTCTTTGCAGATATCATGTTTATCTTTCTGTGTTGGTGGGCTTCCAAAATTTTGTTTGGATTGGCATTCTTAATTGTGATTTTCATACGTAATTGGAGGAAAAGACATGCATCAATGTATGAAAATATTGAAAATTATCTTGGACAAAATAATTTGGTGCCTATTAGATACTCATACAAGGAAATCAAGAAGATGGCTGGAGATTTCAAAGAGAAGTTAGGTGAAGGAGGATTTGGCTCTGTCTTTAAGGCAAAATTGTGCAGTGGACCTTTTGTGGCCATCAAAATGTTGGACAAATCTAAGGGAAATGGACAAGATTTTATCAGTGAAGTTGCAACCATTGGAAGAATACATCATCAAAATGTAGTACAATTAATTGGATTTTGTGTTAGTGGCTCAAAGCGTGCTCTTGTTTATGAATTCATGCCCAATGGATCTCTTGATAATTTTATTTTCCCAAAAGATGGAAGTGTACATTTAAGCTATGAACAAATATATAATATATCAATTGGAGTGGCTCGTGGGATTTCTTATCTCCACAACGGATGTGAAATGCAGATTTTACATTTTGACATCAAACCTCATAATATCTTACTAGATCAAAACTTCATCCCTAAGGTTTCCGACTTTGGATTGGCAAAGTTATATCCAATAGATAATAGCATTGTCACAATGATTACAGCAAGAGGAACTATTGGATATATGGCTCCAGAACTATTTTATAATAATATTGGAGGAATATCCCATAAGGCTGATGTTTATAGTTTTGGAATGCTTTTGATGGAGATGGTAAGCAAGAGGAAGAATCTAAATCCCCATACAAAACGCTCAAGTCAACTTTACTTTCCTCTTTGGATCTATGATCATATTAAGGAAGTGGAGGATGTAGATATAGAAGATTTGATTGAAGAAGAAAAGATAATAGCAAAGAAGATGATCATAGTTGCACTATGGTGTATACAACTAAAACCAAATGATCGACCCTCAATGAATAAAGTAGTGGAAATGCTTGAAGGAGATATTGAAAGCTTGGAAATACCTCCAAAACCTATTCTATATCCAGATGAAACAATAACAGTGGATGAAACAATCAACTCTAACTAGATATATTCAATGTTGAAAATACTTTGTTGATAAAGTGTGTAATATTCCATGATGCACAATAGTACTTATTTGCATCCATCGTATTATTCTAAACACTTGGTTGTCCATGATGTTTCACTTTGTATATATCAAGTTTTATTTTGTGATGAACTATGTGATACAAGGACTTGTTATTATATTCTAAAATAGTTAGATGATATTAGATTCCATAATTAATAAGGGTCGAGTTTATTGATGTGAGATGGATCCAAAAAATGGGGGTTCCAGGTATAATCTAGAAACAGAAACATGAAATTAAAGTATGAGATAAAGTGGCCAAGAGACATGGAAATCAAGGTATCATTTCAATAATTTTGTCTAGACAGGATATGCCTTATTTGCAAGACAGAGGACTCGTTGATATGGTCTTCAATCCACAAGGGGTACCTTCACAAATGAATGTAGGACAAATATTTGAATGCTCACTCAATTTATCAGGAGGTATGTTAGATAGACATTATCGAATAACACCATTTGATGAGAGATATGAACAAGAAGCTTCGAGAAAACTAGTGTTTTCTGAATTATATGAAGCCAATGAAAAAATATCTAATCCATGGATATTTGAACCCGAGTATCCTAGAAAAAAGAAAAATATTTGATGGAAGAACAGGGACTTCTTTTAAACATCCTACTATAATGTGAAAGATTTATATTTTGAAATTAATTCTTAAAGTTGATGATAAAATCCATGGACATTCCAGTGGACATTATGTACTTGTTACACAAGAACCACTTAGAGAAAGGGCTAAGCAGGAAGGACAACAGGTAGGCAAAATGGAGATTTGGGTCTTGGAATTGATATTGCTCATATTTTACTTATAAATCTGATCATATTAAAACTTGTCAAGAAGTACTCAAGACTACGATCATTGGAGGAACAATACCTAAACCTACAGATGCTCCATAATCTTTTCGATTGCTCGTTCGAGAATTACAATCTTTAGTTATGGAACTGAACCATTTTCTTGTATTTTAGAAGAACTTCCTCCTCTTATATATTTCTTTTTTAGATGATAATTATGTAAACATTGTCATAAAACTCAATATTCTATAATAATTAAAATAAAATATCTACATAATTACCCTATGATAATTAAAACTAAAATATCTACTACAACATTTATCACTTTAGGCAACACTTTTGTTGGTCACAGACAAATAAATGTGGCCTAAAAGTATAAAAGGCCACACTTTCGTAAGTGTGGTTTAATTTCATTATAGGCCACACTTTTTGAATTATGACATTTTAAGCCACAGTTTTCTCCTGTACACTATTAAAAAAATAGACAACATTAAAAAAGTGTGCCTTAAAATAAAATAAAAAATGTGGTCTACATAAACTTTAGTAAAAACCACATGTTCTGAATATAACCTATTACTTACCCTCCTAAACCAAAACATTAAAGGTAAAAATGTAGACTTCCCACTCTTAAAAAAAAAATTAGAGTTCTCACTTATATAAATAAAAGATTAAAGGTATTGAACTTAAAATTAATTACCCTTCATCTACCCTACCTCACTCCCACAAATCTTCCGTCTACACCACCTCATCCCCTACCTCAATCTCTCAACATTTTAATCTCATCTCCTCCACTCTCCGATGACCATCCTGTCCTTCTCGCTGTCATTGTCTATCATCCGGTGCCTTCCCCCTACAGTCATTGTCTCGCTCTCTGTCGTCTCTGGTGAGTTTCTCAATCTCAATCTTCATCACTCTTTTTGCCGTCTTCTCAATTTATGTTCTTTCATCCACCAAATTTAGGGTTTTTGTTTCGAATTTGGTTCAAATTTTGTGTATAATTTAGGGTTTTTATGTTTCTGAACAAAATTTATGTTTGGAGGTAAGTTATTAGGTTTGTTAGAAATTGATTCACTATTAATGTTGAATATTGACATAATATGATGACATTTATTGTCTCTGATTTGGCAACAAAAAGCCTTTCGTGGATTATAAAATAGCCTCTATTGGCAATAAAAAGCCTTTTCATGGATCATAAATTAGCCTCTAAACCATCATGGTTCAGAACTTTAAAATTATTGAAAGAAATGTTTGTCCTAGGGCTATACTCTATTAATTTAATATCTTAATTATTAGCCAAGAAATTTATAGTGGTAAATTTGTTTCAACTAAAAAGATCAATACCACTTCTCCCTATTAAATGTATAACCACATGTTCTTTGTTATACATTTTCAAAATGTTTATATAGACAAGTGCATATTGTTTATATAGATGAGGGCATAATGTTTAACATTTTAGAATCAAGCAATAATTGCAAAGTAAGGATGACTTCATAATTTGTTTTCCAAGAAATTACAAGAGGAATTGTGATGTTCAACAAAATCATGGAAATAGGGTCTATTAAGAAATACTTTAAATTTTATATATTCATCGAGGTTGATCATTTTCATTTTTAAAATAAAATATATGCACTAACTGTATGACCCATATTCTTTTGTTTTAGAAAGATACTTCTCAAATTATTGATACTATTTTTGGTTGTTTTCAGTTGCAGTGAGGATCTTACGAGTAGTTGGGTATAGTATAGTTGAATTTGATGAATACATATTAATCATTCCAAAGGTATATTACAAACCCTGAATTTTATATAGTCTTGTCTATTCTTACATGCAAAACATTTGATTTTAGTTTATATCCATTCCATATTAGTCCTTTATGTGCTCTGTATATGCTCTGAATAAAGGTTAAGATTGTAGTTCAAATGTTAACATTGCAGTTCAACTTTGAAACCTATATACAATCATAGAAACTATGCTTATTTAATTCTATAACAGTAGTGCATTCAGAGTACATTTGATAAGTTAACTATGTTTGCTCTCTGCATAATGAGTCTCCCCCAATTACATATTAAGTAATGTTTGTGCTGACTCACTTTTGTCTTTTTAAGAGTCACTGTTAGCAATTCAAATACTTGTTATACACATGATGATCAAGATAGTTGAGCATCTCAGAAATTGAATTAATATTTGGTTAATGAGATAAAGTTATAACTTTAACTACCAAAATAATTGTCAACTTTTTAAATGTTGTATGATATTATCTGTAATCAATGTATATTTATTAATATATCTATTTATTTAACATATTTTTTTTTTCATTTAACTTAATTGTTCTTAACATTATATTTATCTCTATAGAGTCCTAAATATAAATAGGATGGAGCTTGTAGCTTGTAGTTCAGCTGAACGTAGACGCATAACTCGTTCGTCTTCTCCCACTTCTTTAGCCAATTGACATAGCTTAGGAATAATAGGTATTGAGTTGCCAACTAAGGCCCCAACGGTTTCTACTAAGGGACAATTCAGTTTGTCAAATTTTGAAGTTGGAGCCAAAAATAAAAAGAACACTATAACTACTGATTTGGGAGAACTACAAGATATTCAACCAAGGAACCAATCTGGAAATATGTTAAGGTAATTAAATAAAATTCTTATCTTTGATTGAATTATAAAATATTTATGACATGTGTTTATTTGTGACTTTTTTTAGGATAAATTCATTATCTCTGAGAAAGGAGAGAAAACAATTTTTAGTTATGTAAATGATGCTTGGAGACGATATTAAGTACTGTGGAAAGAACGTATTTTGAGAAATATTCCACGTTGAATGAACAATTGAAAGATTGTCCAAAGTCCATTCCTGAGGATCATTTCAAGCAATTGATAGGATATTGGACGAATAATACTATCAAGGTATGATCTTAGTTCATAATAATATTTTGGTTCATAATATATTAGAAATTGTGATTCCAAGTTCAAGCACACAAAGGTCCTGTAATTGGTAGTTGAGCATGAAACAAATGTTTTCTACAAAATGGTTTGTTTGTTCAACATTAATAAGGTAACGATCAACTTTGCCAGAGTTCGAGTTGAATTGGTATGGTATTATTAGGTTATGTCTCAATTTATAGTATATCATTACTATATATTTTACTATTAATTTTCATTTTTTTTATTAAAAGAGTGCTAACAAATCTGATGGAGAAGAAGTTACTAGAGTTGAAATGTTTATTAAAACTCGACAAGGTCATTTGGTAAAAAGGAAAAAGCAATTGATGAAGAAACACTATGTAATTGTAAGATTATTCGTACTTAAGAAATATGTTTGAAAGCTCCATTCATAACTTTGATATTTTTTTTGATAGTCTAAGCTTCAAAGTTCCATTGAAAATTCAAGTGTATTTAAGGAAAAAAAAAACATTTGAGTCATTGTTTGGGAAAGAAAGTTCTGGATAAAGTCATTGTTATGGAAGGACTATGACACCCACAACATTGAAGAAAAATCAAGAAATTGATATTCTAAAAAGAGAACATATTGAAAGAAATTATATGATCCAGAAGTTTGAAGGTTTGGACGAAGTGCTGAGATTCATGCTTAAGCAAAATACTAATTTGGATGAGAATGACACAGAAGAAATGATGGCACGAGCATTAGCCAATGAAAGTAGTGTAGTTGTTCCATGTTCCTTTGCTGCAAGTCATGTTCCTGATAATGATGATGATGATGAGGTATACATTGGAACCATCTAAGATCGTGAAATATCTTATACAAACTTTCATAAATTGGAAAAAGATCATATACTAAGTTTGTTGATTTTTTTTCTTTTGTTTTTACCTTTTTGCAGGGTGAAGTTCAAAGTTCATTTGGAGATAGGCAACATTGGAGCATAGTTTTTAATATTTTCAGTTGTTACAATTATATTTTGAAATACATTACGCACATTTAATTGCATTTCTAAATATTATGAGTATTATTAATATTATATTCAATTACAATTTACTAAACATAATGTAATTGTCTTCTATAATTTTATTGAAGTATTTTTATATTATAATAATAATGTTCAAAATGAATTAGTGACTTAATGTATTCATAATCTACATTTGTTATATGAAGGATTAATCCACATTTGTAAAAGTGTTGCTTAAAATTATCTAAATTCTATTGCAACATTTGAATAATTGTGGCCTAAACGTAAATGCAACACTTAAATAATTGTGGCTTAAACAAAAAGGAAACATCTAAAAAAGTGTAGCCTAAATGTTTATAGAAAAGACAATAATATTAAAAAAATATGGTCTAAACATTAACGAAAAGGTAACAGGTAGAAAAATGTAACCTAAACATTGACAAAATATGTGGCCTATTGTATTTGGCTAAGGCCATACTTTTTGAAAAAACTGTGGACTTTGAGCTACGCCCACGACTGAATACACCACAGTTTCAAAATTGTGGCCAAATTATGGCTTAAAGTTAAGCCAAACTTTTTTAACCTTAGACTACATTTTTTACCTGTTGTAGTATGTGAGTAGTATTTGTTGGTCAAGAAATTGGTTAGATATATATATTATACCATGATAGAAGATATGTATGTGTATGAAAATTAATGTATTGTTGATAATGACTAAGTGCTAATTTTGTAACTGAATACTTTTAGATACAAAAATATTATTATAAAAAAATACTTAAAAAAGATGTTTAGCTATCAAGTATAATCAAAGAAGTCACACATCAAATAATATCAAATAAAGATAAACATATTGAATTAGATGTAATTAGAAAATTACTCAAAATTAATACTTTAGATTATGGTAAGATAAAATATTAACTTCACTTTTATTATCTATTAATACAAATTTTCACAATTCTTTATTTATTTTGTTTTTAGCCAACCCTTATTTTGGAATGAACAAAAATGAGAGGGACCGAAAAAATGATAATACATTTTTTATTAATTATTTATTTTCAAAAGTGAAGGAAATTTAATTTTAGAAATAAAAGTTCAAACTTGTTTTCTATAAACCACACAAAATAAGAATATATGCAAATATACTAACTAGAAAACAGAAAGAATATACATATATTTATGAAATCCTTCTTGACGAACATATAAGGTTGACTTGGTAAAGGAATAACCATATAAAATTTATATAGATCTATAATGAAATATACATATTTAATTATCAACCGCAGACAACTTTAAACGTTTTAAATAAAATGAAGATACAATCTCTCATCTCTATACACTTTAATATTCTCTATTAGAATAATTTATTTATTAAATATGTTATTATTTGTGTTATTGGTCTTTGCAAGAAATTTAATGATACTTAAATTCTTAAAATATTCTTTAGCTTGCAAGATAATCCTTTCAATAGAATTGAAAGTATGAATGGTTCTATTTTAATAATAGTAAGAAAATTAATGAATAATTCGCGTTCATGTGAGATTCAATTTGCTTCTCTTATTATCGTTGTATTGTCTATTTTATTTTTTTTCATTTAATAGTAGATTTTCTTTTTATTTATTGTCATTATCAATTCTTGTTAGTTACAACACTTTATTAGATTTATTATTATATTCATTTAGAGACAATCTAAGATTCATTTACCTTATTTATATTATCACATCTTTGATGTTAGACAACCTACATTGTGTTAAATGATTTATATTGTAATTCTTTGTAATTTGTTCATGGAAGGATAAAATGAAATGTATTAGTTGAGATAGACATAGTTGTTGCCTTTGTTGTAATTGATAGAAATTATAGAGAATAAATGTTTCTGAATAATGAATTTAGTCATCATTTGTTAAATTATTGAGAGTCATAATATAGCCATCATGTCAAATTATTGAGAGTCATAATTCATGATCCAATCCAATAGAAGAGTCACATACCTGAATCTATGAATGAATATTGAATTATTGAATACTCCATAGGTTATGATCTTCCTCAACCAAAATTTTACTTATTCTTCTTGCTGGACTTTAGAGTGATTGTGACTCTTTTGATGAGTAAGAGGCCACAAAGTTTCTGATTTTGGTATATTGGGGACCAACTCTTTACCTCCCTTTTATCCTGATAACCTCTAAGAAAAAATTTGGTATACTGGGGACCAACCCTTTACCCCCTATTTATTCTGATAACCTCTCACAAAAACCATCCCCATTAAACCAATTAATTTGAAAAAAAATAAATGAAGGAGGTCACTAAAAGTATCTTAAATGACTCATTAAAACCATCTTAATGACAAATGATTTCCAACCTTAAAGAAATCAACAATAATATGATTATATAAATAAATATATATAAATATATAGTCTACAGTTAGACTAAGGAAATGTAATTTTCTAATCGTAATCTCCTGATATGGATCACTTTTAGAATTTGGGGACACATGGGTCCCTTCCGCCAACTTCTTTTTGAAGGCTTAGTTTTTGTGTCTTAAACCAGTGATCTCCTACACATTGTGCATTTTAAGCTTAACTATTTATTGTAAGAACTACATCAACAAAAACGTCTATCCTATCCTGATTCAGTTATAAGGGTATCAGTCAATCATCTTTCATTTTTGTTTGTCATATGTTTCTTGTTAATATCATAAAGTCCTTTAACATCCTTCTTAGTCCTACAGTGGATGTCAATTGTTTTTATTAGGATCAAATAAGTCTTCATTCCTATGTTATTGTTAATTGAGCTCTAAGATGTTGATGTCCAAAATGCTTCAAATACTATATTTGTACTTACAAAAAGTACTCTAACTATTTTACCTAAATCTTAATATAAATAAACTTGGATGGTAAAGACAAGGTCCTTTAATTAAGATTATATTTAATTAAATGTTAATCTTATAATTAGTTGAAAGACTTTTTAGGTCTTAGACATATCATTGATTCCTTATAAGACTAGAATAATTTTATTTGTACATGGAAGAGTGACATAACCAAAGTAATTTGGATCATTTATGTACATATAATAAACTAAAACACTAAACTACATAAAGAAAATATAGAACTATAGAAGTAGACAACTTAACATTATACGAATTTATATTGGTTTCAATAGTTTTTCATATTAAATCAAATCTCTCTTAATTCATCCTTCAAAATCAGATCAATCAAATAATCTTCATTCACTTAAATCTATCATTTTCAACTATAAATTTCTTTAAATGGATCTAATCAAACACAACCTAAAAACTTAAAATTAATCATTATGTATACGGCGTAACTTGACTAGGGACAGGGAAGAGGAAAATATAAAGACACGTGTCAATGTGTTATTGGCGAAATGAGACTGTCCCCTCCACCGAGAGTGAGAGAGAGTTGCCACGCATCGATGCCCTGTGAAACCTGCTCACACAACTTGACCACACAGCCCGTTCACTTTCCCAAACTGACCAAACCAGCTGTATTCATAATCAACGGCCCCTGATCTCTCTTCCCTCAAACAAGCCACAGATCAACGCTCCAAAAATCCCCCAACATAACCTTTCGTGTCAGTTCTTGTCAGCCTCGGATTGCTCTACCCTCACCTGCACCCGCTTTTATCCACACTCTCCTCAGGTGCTGTTCCCACTGCGCTCAATACAACTCCACCACTTACATTCGCTTTAGGGTTCTCGCTTCTCACTTTTCACTCTGCTCATTTTCTCCCTTCCTTCTTCTCTTTTTCACTTAGCACTGTTTCCGCAGTGGTTTTCATCTCCACTCTCCGGTTGTTCCGTGGAATGTTAGGGATTTTGAGAGATGGAGGGCGCGTGGCAGAGGAATTGTGAAACGCCGTTTCAGCCGTCGACGTCTGCCACGGTTTCCTCCGCACCGTCGCCGGAGCCGGTAACTTCACTCTGCTCTGTTTTTTTTTCGACTGAGCTGTTCCTTTCGGTGACTGTGATTACCTGTGCGTTTCGGTAGTTACAGTTTAGTTGTGTTTGACTCCGTGTTAATTACGCATTTTCATGCCAATTTCCACATGAAGAACGTGAAAGCTACTATGCATTGCTTAGAGAAAAAAAAAACGCGAGACGAGTTGTGTTGTATGATAAAGCAAACATTCAGTAATGCGATGACGAACGTACGTTTCGTGAATGTTCTAGTGCGTAACCTGATAAATTGCTTTGTTGTTCCGATGCAATGTACTTTAGCATTGTTCAACCATGATGACAATGTAAACTCTCCGTAATTTTCTTCTTGTTATTATTATCATTATTAATATGTGTATATATATTGATATTTTCCTACGAACCAATGCTCTTTAAAGAAATTATGTATTGTGTCACGTGATTATAGTGTAAGGTTTTTGTCTCGTGTTTATTATGGTTTCGAGTTTTTTACGAAATTCCTAGAGCGGAAATGGGGGTCTTGGAATAAAACGTCTATGTTTGCACGTATATACACTCCTTGAATTAGTATTTGGTAATGAAACTTTAGTTGAGATATAATAGTTGGTTGTGTAACTTTATCTATTTTTTTTATACGAACAAATGCTATTTAAAGGAATCATGTATTATGTCAAGATTTGCAAAGCGGAATTATTTTTGTCTCATGTTTATTGAGGTTATGAGTTTGTTACAAAATTCCATAGTGGGAATGGAATCTACTTGAAAAGCGTCTATGTTTGCATGTATTTAAATTTCTTAAATTAGTAAGTTGTGTATTAGTAATAAATTATTTGCTGTCACTTATAAAGAAATTTTAGTTGAGACATTACAGTAGTCTTGATTGGATACCCTAAAATTTTATAACCAAGAACATTCACAGGAAACCCAGCAAGCTCTTTTTCTTTGGAAATAATGCATCTGCTCGGGATATGCAGGTTTTCCGGTTTGAATTAAAAGATTAGTGTTATGAGCAATAACATAAAATGTTAGGACCCCTGATGTCCTTAATTTTTTTTCTTAATAATGTCTTTGCTGACAATTAAGATAGAATATTTGCAGTCCAGTTTTGGAAATTGCCGACACTAGTGATGAACTGCAGAGCCGAAAGGGTTTGCATTTAGTTTGAAATTTTCAGTTTGTATGACCATTTTTTAGAGCGTATAGGTTTTATTCAACTTACAAAACTGGTATTATTAATTTGGTTTGTTTTGGATCTCATCACTGCTCCTTTAGTGCAGTAATTGTAAACTCTTTATGTGGCCTGGCCTATGATCATAACTTGTTTTCTGTGGAGGCTGCTGTTGACTAGTAGCTTCAAAATTCTTTTGAGCATGATGGGAAAGTTTTTGTAGTATTCATCTTTGGGATTAGCACTCTCATCTTCATTTGCAAGTAAAGGAGTATGAACACTTAAAAAGCGGCTTACCTGTTGGATACTTTGAATAATCCTAAATTTATTTTTCACTTTTTTCAGCTTTTTTTTTTTAACTTTTATA
>Ga0209700_109321_pt1 | contig 11519 bp, 8 predicted proteins | sample SiratroredBW_FD_187528 | JGI IMG/M metagenome (GOLD analysis project Ga0209700, IMG submission 187528) | Root nodule microbial communities of legume samples collected from California, USA - Siratro red BW (SPAdes) (version 2) | ecosystem: Host-associated > Plants > Roots > Nodule | place: USA...
TATATATATATATATATATATATATATAATTCATCTTTTAAAAGAATTAAGAAACTCATATTTTTAATTTGTCCTAAATGTTAACTTATCGGACTTCCATTTAAAAGAGTTGATCACCTATTTTATTTTATTGTGAAAATAATCCTTTTGAGATTATATACTTAGTCTTGTTTTCAGTTTAAAATTTTGGCTACAGCATACTTCAAAAATATACTATTAACTTTGATTATATTTTTAATATATATATATATATATATATATATATATATATATATATATATATATATATATATATATATATATATATCTAAGCATTTGATTACGTAAATACCTTTTACATTTTTAATCAATTAATTAATATTTTTAATAACATAAATTAAAATAATTATTATCTTAACATATTAATTTTTTAAAAAATTTGTCCGTACCGTTTTTGTTTCGCTATTTTGACGAATTAGACAAAAAGAAACATAGTAGGTTCAAAATATTTCTTCCATTTGCATCCTAATAACAGTCCTATAAATTAACAATTAACAATTTGCATCTGATATATATATATTTTGGTGGTGCAATCTGAAATGTTTTTTTCTCAACGACAGTTCTGACATTCCAACACCACTTAAAGGTGCATGAGGGTGTAGAAGAAAGAAGCCAAATGAAAATACTAACTTAGCCACCAAAATTTGAAAACTAACAGACTCACGTAAATTGACTCACTATATCACTTAAACAAATAATAGTACAAATCTAAATTCTTACTTGAAGAGATGATTCGTATTTATAATATATATATATATATATATATATATATATATATATATATATATATATATTATAAATACAAAATCTCCCTTAGATAAAGAGAGGGATAGATTATCTAGTGGTACGGTAAGAAATTTATATATATAAGAATTCCATCCAGAATCATTAGTAGGAATAAATATACAATTTTGCATAACTATTATTAAGATTCAGTGGTATATTTACTAACATTCTTTTATAGTGTACGGTTCAATAATGAATTATTCTACACATAAACAATTAAAATGATAAAAAAAAGAATTTATTTGAGATCTCTAAGGATAAAGGAATATAAGTGGTGTTATTAACTGTGTAGATATTTGATAATGCCTGATGTATCCCTGAAATTAAAATTAAAATTCTCTGTAAACCTTTTCCACTATTATCAATTTTTTTTTTCTATTAACATGCTACTAAAATATTTTAAGTTTCCCAAATATATTGAAATAAAAGGCAACTCAGAAGTACATGTATACAATAATATTAAATTTTGTAATTATGTATTTAAAATCTGCTTGATCGAACACTATTTTGACATGCTTTAAATTTACTGATAAAAAGACATGTTTTAAATTTTAATTTATTTTATTTTGAACCATATTTTACAAATTAAATCATAGTTTCAAATATTAAACAAAACTTTAAGATTGTATTCCGTCTTCAAAATATAATTTTGTGTTATGAACCTTTCTTTTACGCATCAAATCAACATTTTAAGATATTAAACCAATAAACTAGTTACTAAATTTTTATAATACGAGTGTAAGACAATCTTATAAATTAGTGCATCAACAAGCTGAAATAAAGGATATATTAACTAGAACTTGCAATAACATAGATGCTTCCTCATAAAGGAGAGACAAATTACAAACAAATCACCAATGTGAAAGAAATTATCCAATTAGGATTCTTGATTTAGTCTGATTATGCCATATGAGTACATCATATTATATATAAGATAAAAGGATTAGAACTTGGAATAGAAAAAGAGCTTTGATTCATCATCAGATGGTTTTTGTCCTTTCCTAATTAGTGGTATCTGCAAAGAATAAAGAGAGAAGAGTGTTTACAAACTACTCCCCAGGTCAGAAGAACATATACACATAATTGTATTCTTTATTCTTTAATAGGATAGAATAATAAAAATTGACAGTGGGCAGTTGTAGGGACTCTTCTATTTATTATTAATAATAATAGGCTCAGCCCACCTATTATCAGCTGACCAATAATATTCATCAATAATATAAATAGTATTATTTTATGTAACCAAATAAGTAATAACAACTAAATAAATAATAACAATAATGGTTACATAATATTTTGGCAAATAAGTTAATCTAGACAAATTATTAATTTATGTATGTCCACAAAATAATTATTCCAACAATCTCCCACTTGGACAACATAAATTAGATCACAACATTGAAAATTAATCCAGAACAACTCACAACATGTGACCACAATAAAATGCCAAAATATAACAACATATCTAACCAAAATATCCAAAATGAAATGTGCATCTTATCACTGCAGAAAATCATACTCGAAGGAGTAATGATATCATACAGAAATGAAAAAGACCTACATTTCAGTGACCTTCATAAATGTGAAATATACAGTTATATGTCCCAATCATCCGCCCAAGATGCTATATGACATTAAAATAATCTCACCACAATAACAATTTGAGACTGGGTCCAAAATGTCTCAAAATTATACCATAACATTAATTGCGCAAATCAAAATAAACGAAATATGGAAATACAAAATAGACAATTATATGTCTCAATCATCCGCCCAAGGTGCTATATGACATTAAAACAATCTCACCACAATAACAATTTGAGACTAATCCAAAATGTCTCAAAATTATGCTATAACATTAATTGCGCAAATCAAAATAAACGAAATATGGCAATACAAAATAGACAATTATATGTCTCAATCATCCGCCCAAGATGCTATATGACATTAACACAATCTCACCACAATAAAAATTTGAGATTGGGTCCAAAATGTCTCAAAATTATGCCATAACATTAATTGTACAAATCATAATAAACGAATATGGCAATACAAAATACTTGTCGTCACAACAATAAATGAATATTGTCAATCATTTCAATAATATGACAATACAATAAATGAGGTCCAAATGGAAAGTGCATATTGTTAGTATTCTCACAATACTAAAGGATTTGATGAAGCCTAGCAAGCCAAAGCAAGCAAATGGAAGTGTGTTCTAGGCTTTGTCTTAGTGTGAGTGAATGTGATTGGTTATGAAAGAGAACCTATGCACATCTAAGGAGAAATTCATTACCACATGGTCTAAATGATTTAAATCAACCATAAAAGGTTTACCTTTGGTTAAAAACAGTTTTGGAAAATAAAGTACTGAACTATTATAAGCTGATTTCAGGTTTAACCGAATCAATTTATTCGTGTCTGAGCACAACTGAATTAACTGTTTTCTAAATTTGGTTTGAGTTCTTCTTTCAAAATATAGTGGGCTTTCAAGTGAAAAAAATATATAGAAAGAACAAAAATAGATACATTTTGACGAAACACAATTTTTTTAACTTCATTTTCTAAGAACTACTGTGAGAGAATTGTTGTTTCATAATAATCATTTTCGAAAGAGGGTTTTTACTTGAAGAATCAATCTTGACTAAGGTGTGCTATTGGGTTTCTTCAAGACTGTGTACAGGCCTTTCTTTCTGCGCCAATCAGGAAGTTTTGTCAACCCTTCTTGATCCTGTTTGAATCAAGATTTGTGTTGTGTTCATTGTAATTCTGTGAAAATCATTGAACAATTGTATAGGTTTAGGCTATAGGAGTTAGCCTGGTTTTTTGCTGAAATTGATTGGGAGCTGCGGGGAGCAGTTGATCAATGTGGCAGGGTTCTTGATTTCTACGGGGAGTAGGAATTAGTTGATTAGTTGTATGTGAACAATTAATTGAGTTAGTGAAACTTTCTTTGCAAATGGTGCAGAGAAGACTGGACGTAGCCCTTGAGGAAGGGTGAACCAGTATAAAATTGATTGTGTCTCTTCTTCTTAAACCCTTATCTCATAATCTTGATTTGTTCTTGCACTGCATACTGCATTAATTCGAAATTGATTTGAAATTGATTGAATTGCTGGAAAATTTAATAATCTGCAATAGTGCAAATCTGTTTTAATTCTGAACAAATCTGATCTGAAAGTTGTTCTGTACTGTTAGGTATCTGTGTTTCTGCATACTTGAGATTTCATTACTGTAGTGTGATTCTTGACACTCTTACTGCAATAATTGTATTTTGTTCTTGTGTTGATATTGAAATTAATTGATAATTGACTTTGGTTTGATTAATCTGCTGCAAACTGAATAATCTGTTATACAACTTATCTGTTTAACAAGAAGTTTTCAAATTGAGATTGACTTTAATCAAATCTGATTTAACATCAATTTTCTGCACAATCAAGTCTTAAACTCTTGTGTGACATTCTTTATAGTTGGCACTTTATATTGATTCATTTCAGTATATGCATTAGCTAGTCTAATTGAGTAATTCTTATCAGCATTAGTAACTTCTCATTGACTGTGTGTACTGTTTTCAGTTTCATATTGTTTGTGCATATATACTGTTTGTATTGGTTTAAAAATCTTGATTGTGTTCAATTGTGAAAATCATTCATTTGCTTCTTACTCTGTATTTTAAATAAATCAATTCATTCGTACTTGAAGCCAATTTATTTTCTGTTGTACCATATATTCTTTATCATTGAGATTCAGCAAAACTTTTCTGTTTGCGAAAATTGTTTTCAGCTGTAAAAATAATAAAAATCTTTCAAAGTTCAACTCACCCCCCCTCTTGAACTCAGCCAAATACGTTTTCAATTGGTATCAAGACCTAAGTTTTGAAAGTTACTCAAGTTTTCGATCCTATGGCTGAGATAAAGTTACCTTTTTGGTGAGGGTGCTTCTATAAATAGACCTCCTTTGTTCAGTGGTGTTAACTATCAGTTTTGGAAAATCTGAATGAAAATCTTTATTGAATCTCTGGATAGAGGTATTTGGGATGCAATTATAAATGGCTCTTCTATTGCTAAAATTGTTATTGATGGTACTATTGTTGACAAGCCTTGGTATGAGTGGAGTGTAGAAGAAAGCAGGAGAGCTCAGTTTGACTGCATAGCAAAGAACATTGTAACCTCTGCCTTGAATGTAGATGAGTTTTTCAGGGTTTCACACTGCTCTTCAGCCAAAGAAATGTGGGATGTCCTAGAAGTGATTCATGAAGGAACAAGTGATGTCAAGAGGGCAAGGAAGCATGCACTAATTCAAGAATACGAACTGTTTCGCATGCAGGCTGGAGAATCAATTGCAAAAGTGCAGAAAAGGTTTAAACACATAGTGAATCACCTCATTGGACTTGGCAAGACCTTTGACAAGGAGGAGCTCAACATCAAGGTGCTAAAGTGCCTGGATAGAGCTTGGCAGCCCAAGGTCACCGTAATCACATAGTCAAGGGATCTTACTACTTTGAGCACAGCTGCATTATTCAGAAAACTCAGGGAGCATGAGATTGAGATGAATCGGCTCAAGGAGCAGGAAAATGGAGAAAGGAAGGCTGGGAGCATAGCTCTCAAAACTGCAGCAGTTGCAGAAGATAATGAAGCAGATTCAAGCTGTGACAGTGAAGTTGAAATTCTGAATATGCTCACGAGGAAGTTTAGCAAGTTCCTAAGGAAGAGAGGAAAAGAGAAAAATCAGCAAACTAAGAGGTACACAAAGAAAACTTATTTGAATTCTACTAACCTCACTTGCTTTGGATGTGGAAAGCAGGGACACAACAAGGCTGCATGTCCAAATCTGAACAACAAAGACAAGACTGCTGAAAAGAAAAAGTTCAGCAAGAGCAGCAAGGGAAAACGAGCATACATAGCTTGGGATGAAAATGATTCAACAACAAGCTGCTCATCAAAGGAAGAAGAAGAAATCAATTTGTGCATGATGGGAAAAGAGGAATCAACAGTAAGCAGTGTTGACTCAAATAATTCTTCCGTATCTGAAAATTACAGCACTTTGCTTCAAGCATTTTGATGAAATGCATGAGGAAGCAATTAGGTTGGCTGCGGTAAACAATAGACTCAAAGGTATGAACAACTGGCTGGAAAAGAGAGTCAGCTCATTGGAAGAAGAACTGGAAAATGTTAAAACTGATTTTGAGCACTTAGATATGATTTACCAGTCTTCTAACTATGAGAATGAGTCTAGCAAACCAGCCAAGTGTGAAAACTGTGAGATGCTGGAAGCCAAAGTAAATTTTCTTGTGAAAACCTCTTCCAAACTTGCCATGGGAACGGCAAATTTAAATGCTGTTTTAGGTTCCCAAAATTGTGTGTTTGATAAAGCTGGAATTGGCTTCAAACCCCTGTTTAAAAAGAAAACCAGAAAATTTAGCAGCTTTTTCAAAACTGGCAGCCAGCATACCTCATGTTTTCAAACCTGTTTCTACTGTTTACACAAAGGTCATACTATAAGAAGCTGTAGAGCTAGACTTTATGAGGTTCCAAATGGCCGTATGAAATGGATACCTAAGGGTAGTATTAACAGTTCTGGACCCAAAATCAATAGGGTACCAGTGTGTATAAAATAAATCTGTTTTGCAGGATAAAGGTGCAGCCAGCAAAAAGCTATGGTATTTGGACAGCGGCTGCTCCAAACACATGACAGGGGATAAATCCTTGCTTACTGGTTTAATTCTGAAACATGGAGGATACGTTACCTATGGTGACAACAACAAAGGGAAGATAATTGGCAGTGGTGACATTGGAGTCAAAGGAAGCCTGACCATTCAAAATGTGTTTTTGGTTGAAGGATTAAAACATAATCTGCTGAGCATAAGTCAGCTCTGTGATAAAGGACTGGAAGTGACCTTTCAACCAGAAATCTGCCTCATCTCCAGTAAAGACTCAAGAGAGACTCACCTTGTTGGTAAAAGAGTTAATAATGTGTACATGCTTGACTTGCATTGCATTAATTCTGAAATCAATTGCTTAATTACAAAATGCGATGAAACATGGTTGTGGCATAGGCGTATTGCTCATATTCACATGCAGCATTTAAACAGAATTGCATCTAAAGAACTTGTGATTGGTTTGCCTAAACTCAAGTTTGAGAAGGACAAAGTATGTGAAGCATGTCAAAAGGGAAAGCAAACCAAAACTTCTTTTAAACAAAAACAATTTGTTTCTACTACTAGACCTTTGGAAATGCTTCACATGGACTTGTTTGGACCTTCTAGAACCATGAGCATAGGTGGAAACTATTATGGTCTTGTAGTTGTAGATGACTTTTCTAGATATACATGGACTTTGTTTTTGGTAACCAAGGATGAAGCATTCAGTGCCTTTAAGAAACTTGCAATGATTATTCAAAATGAGAAAAACTGCTCTATTGCTGCCATAAAAAAGATCATGGTAGAGAATTTCAAAATGAAAACTTTGAAATGTTTTGTGAAAAGTTTGGAATTCAGCACAATTTTTCAGCTCCAAGAACTCCATAGCAAAATGGGGTTCTAGAGAGGAAAAATAGAGCTTTAGAAGAGATTGCTAGAACTTTGTTAAATGAAACAAACTTTCCAAAATATTTTTCCCAGATGCAGTAAAACACTGCATGCTATGTGTTAAACAGAATTTTGATAAGACCAATTTTAAAGAAAACCCCTTATGAGCTTTTCAAAGGAAGAAAGCCAAATATTTCTCACTTTAGGGTTTTTGGTTGCAAATGCTTCATTTTGAACAATGGAAAAGATAATCTAGGTAAGTTTGACTCAAAGGCAAATGGAGGCATATTCTTAGGTTACTCATCACAAAGTCATGCATATAGAGCATACACAAAAGAACCATGTTGATTGAGGAAACTGTACATATTACCTTTGATGAGACTAACCAAAAGATGCAGGATAAGCCTAAAAATAGTGCAGGTGATGAGGAAACTAGAAGATTACAGAAATTAACAGAAACTGCTGCAGAACTGGATACTGCAGAACTAGATACTGCAGAAAAAGAAACTGATTTAATTGATCATCAAATCAATTTACCTCTGGAGTGGAGAGTACCAAGAAATCTATCACTGGACAACGTAATTGGATAGATCCACAAAGGCGTCTCAACCAGAAATTCACTGAATCTACTGTGTGAACACATGGCGTTTGTGTCACAGATTGAGCCTAAGACAATTCAAAAAGCTTTGAATGACAGTAATTGGATTAGTGCCATGGAAGAGGAGCTCAATTAGTTTACAAGAAATGATGTGTGGAGCTTAGTTCCTAAGACCAGTGGAATGAATGTGATAGGCACAAAATGGGTGTTCAGAAACAAAATGGATGAGCAGGGCATTATTGTGAGGAACAAAGCAAGACTCGTGGCCAAAGGTTATAGTCAAGAAGAAGGCATAGACTATGATGAAACCTATGCACCAGTTGCGAGAATTGAAGTTGTGAGGTTGTTGTTGTCCTATGCTTGTCTTAGTGGATTTAAGCTGTTTCAAATGGACGTGAAGAGTGCATTTTTAAATGGATTTATAAATAAAGAAGTATATGTCAGTCAACCACCTAGATTTGAAGACCACAAACTTTCTGGACATGTTTACAAACTTAAGAAGGCTCTCTATGGACTTAAACAAGCTCCTAGGCAATGGTATGAAAGGCTAAGTAATTTTCTGCTCTCCAAGAATTATCAAAGAAGTTAAGTAGACAAAACTCTCTTTATTAAGAATTCTGAAAATGATATAATTTTAGTTCAAGTATATGTAGATGATATCATTTTTGGATCAACTAATGAACTTCTTTGCCAAGAATTTGTATTAGATATGCAGGGGGAGTTTGAAATGTCAATGATGGGGGAGTTGAATTACTTCCTAGGACTGCAGATCAAACAGGTACAAAATGGCACATTCTTAAATCAGTCAAAGTACTGCAGAGATGTCTTAAAGAAGTTTGAGATAGACAGTTGCAAAGAGGCATCAACTCCAATTGCAACCAGTTGCTATCCAGACGCAGATGAACATGGAATAGCAGTAGATCAAACCAAGTTCAGAGGACTCATTGGATCCTTGCTCTATCTCATAGCAAGCAGACCTGACATAACCTTTGTTGTATGCATATGTGCAAGATTCCAGGCAAATCCAAAGGAGTCTCATTTCAATGCTGCTAAAAGTATTCTCAAGTATCTCAAAGGAACAACAAATGTTGGCTTGTGGTATCCAAATGAAGCAACTCTTAATCTCAAAGGATACTCAGATTCAGACTTCGCTAGGTGCAAATTGGAGAGAAAAAGTACAAGTGGCATATGCCATCTACTTGGAGCAAGTCTAATATCGTGGAACAGCAAGAAGCAAGCATGCGTTGCTCTATCAACTGTTGAGGCCGAGTACATTGTAGCAGGAAGTTGCTGTGCTCAAATCTGTTGGCTGAAATAACAACTTAGTGACTTTGGTCTTAAATTCATAAAGGTACCCCTATTCTGTGATTAAACTTGTGCCATAAATCTCACTAAAAATCCAGTGCATCATTCACGAACTAAACATATAGAGATTAGGCATCATTTCATTAGGGAGCAAGTTAGTAATGGTATTTGTGAAATCAAATTTATTGAATCTGAAAAACAATTGGTAGACTTTTTCACTAAACCACTTGCTAAGGACAGATTTAATTACCTAAGAACAGAGTTAGGCATATGGATTACTCAAATGTTGCATAAGTCAAAACTGCATAACATTTTTGCTCACTGTCGCCCAAATCAGTTTATACGTGTTTGGAATCAATTTATTGTGGTAGCAGAATTCACTATAGAAATTTCATAATTGTTGTTTTGTCTTTTGTGCGATTAAATCACGTGACCTCAGCAAAATGAATGAATGAGGATTTGAAGAATCAAATCCGTAGAGCAGACTGTAATGAGCAAGAGATACATAATGGTCGTTCCAAATCCCGCTCAGCGTGTCCTTACTGAGCCACAAAATTGCCACATGTCATCATTCAATTGGGAAGCGAAAAAGGTAGTCTCTTCACAGCAGCTGAATCGATTAGCATTCTGCAATTTTTTCTTTATTAGGCCATCTTGTCTCAGTGACTGATAAGGTACGTGTCTTTCAATCCAAAATTGCAATGGGTAGGAAGGTCAAGAGTTTTCTGCTTGTGCTGTTTGACTGTGCCGCGTGATAATACTTGTGTTTGCCTATAAATGTTATGTTGCACATAGGCATAAGCATTCTGCATTTGCATATTTCAAAACACAAAGCTCCAAACCCATTTCTCTGTAAAAGTTCTTCCATGGCCTCTCCAAGCAATCCGAGGAAGCAAACCAAAGAAGCTGCCAGTGCTGGAAGGCACATTGACACGCGGGGCCATCTTGAAGGGTGGTTTGCTAACATTCGTGGCAAAGGAACTGAGGCGAGTATCAACTCCTACTTGACCACAGTCAGCCGAAAAGTGATCAACACTCCCAAGCATGTGAGCCTGGACTAGCTGAAATCAGAGGAGCTGTTGGATGTTGCAGAGTCACTAGAATTTCAAGGGCTTGAGAAATTTCTTGGGCTAACAGGTAACATATATCCAGACCTGACGAAGATCTTCTTCACCAACCTGAAGGTTAAAGGAGATAGGTTCGAGTCAAGGGTCAAAGGAGTCATCATGGTAATCACTTATGAAGTCTGGGAGACAGTAGCTGGTCTCAAGTGCGATGGATTGAAGTTGGGAAAGGGAACTATTGAAGGCCTTAAAGAATACAACAAAGTCACCTTCTACAGAAGCTGTTTGAGAAACCCACAGGCCGCTGGAAAAGGATTCCAGGTTGGCAGTGTAAAATAAGGTTTAGACCGAGTTCAAGAGGGGGGTGAATTGAACTTTCAAAACTTTTCACAAATTTGATTTATTCTTTCAAGTTGAGAATGAAAATTCTTTATTCAATCGATTGACTATGTAATTCTGAACTGTGAGGTAAACAATCGATTATGCACAGCGGAATATATCAGAGTTAAACCCAGAATTCAGTTAAACCCAGAAAACAATTTGCAGTGTGAAAATGTTTTAACCCAGATTTAAGATGTTTAAACACAATCCAGCAGATTAAACACAATCCAAAATCACAGTTTATTATACAAACAGATGTTCAGAGTATGAATAACAGTATGAACATATTTTAATCCAGTTAATTTTAAAGATGGCAGCAGTGAATAAAGGCAATCAAGAAGAGTGGGGAGAAGAGCAAGAACACAAAATTTTTATACTGGTTCACCCTTCCTCAATGGCTACGTCAGTCCTTTGCAAACAACAAAGATTTTCACTAAAACAGATTACAAGATCAGTTTACAACCCTTGTTCCCAGCAAGTTACAAATTGCCCCCAGCAGTAAACCCACACCTCACTGAACCCCTCAACTTGTGTGTAACCAGTGCAGAAACCCACTGCACCACAACACTTGCAGTCCGCAAGCAACACTGCTCCCAGCAGCACTCACCCTCTACTGAACCCTTCAGCAGATGCGAGACCAGTGCAGAACCCACTAATTGAAAACAGCAAACAGATTGCAAATCAACAGGATCGGAAAGGATTACAGAATGCTTCTACACAAAACAGATTACACAGAATGAAGATCAGGTGTAGAAGACTTAGCTTTGGTCCAGAACCAAAGTAGCAAGAACCTCACTTCAAGGATGCTTCAAAGATTCAC
>Ga0209700_109324_pt1 | contig 11516 bp, 3 predicted proteins | sample SiratroredBW_FD_187528 | JGI IMG/M metagenome (GOLD analysis project Ga0209700, IMG submission 187528) | Root nodule microbial communities of legume samples collected from California, USA - Siratro red BW (SPAdes) (version 2) | ecosystem: Host-associated > Plants > Roots > Nodule | place: USA...
GAGAAACAAAAAAAAAATATATATTAATATATATATATATATATATATATATATATATATATATATATATATATATATATATATATATATAGTAGGACATATCTAATACAAATTCCATTAAAATATTAAAACATTGTTTTGGTTCACATAATGTCACATCATTTTAAAAAAATAAATCAACAATGGATTAAATTCAAGAGGAGACTAATTATTAAAACAGATCACAAATCTTTAATGGGTTAGTTTAATGCAGATGGTAGGGTTTTATACATTCAAATACATTTTTCATATTCTCAAGAAAATAAAAGATGTACGATAAAATATATTGACCAATATGTCACAATAAAGACAGAATAAAAGAGATATATGTGTTTATACAAGTCACCTGGATTAAACAAATACACTGATTTTTCAAGTTTTTACAAAGCCTAAATAAAAAAAAAAGGAAGAAAAACCCAAAAATTAAGATATTAAATCTTACAAAATCTTATAGTTTTAACGTTAATGTTTATTATAAATGAAAAATTTAATATTAATTAATTTATTTAAATAATTTGTAATTTTTGTTAAAATGAGTTATATTGTATAAAGATTGTTATTGAGAATGATAAGACTTCTATAAATTTGGAGTTACATATATGTGAGATGATACGTGAATTATTGTTTAATTTATATACTAAGTAATGACACATACGTTATAATATATATGAATGATGGTCTAAGTTCAAATCACGTAAAACTAACACATCAGGTGCTAAGAAATTAAGGGAAGAATTATTATATACACAATGACATATGTAAATATGCAATTTGGACTGTAATGAATTTGTTATGATCATCGATTATTATTGGATTTACTTATTAATTTAAATCTTGGATTAGATCATAAGTTAGTTCTTATTAAGACATATTTAATATGAATATTCTAAAAAAAAGTTAATTGATATTTTTTTATTAAAAATATATTTAATATATAAATCCATGTGTAGTATTTATAACTTTTGTATGTTAATGTTTAATAAAATTAAATTATATTTTATTTGTTAATCACAATGTTTTCTTTATTTACACTTTTCTTAGATTGAAAGATTTACTTTTATATGTATTGTGATATGTCATGAGTGTACTATATACATTAGCATATATATAGATGCAAGTGGAGTAACATCACCTATTTAAAAAATATTAGAATTTTACTTGTAATCTTTTTATAAAAATTTGTATTTATATACATATGTTTAATTTATATTTTGAAAGACTATATATTTTATACATATTCTCTCTTTTAAGTTTATAATAAATATATAGTTTTGCCAGGATGTTAGAATAGTTATATAGTTATATCAAAATATGTTTATTAATCAGTGTATCAGTAATCGTTATAATTTGAAAGAAAGAAAAAGGTCTGAAGTTTATATTATGGCTGAATTATTGTCAAAAGATTAGTCTTAATGAGTAATTTGAACTTTTGCCTGAATTATTCAAAGCCAAATTAAGAAGCTTTTTTAAAAGATACTATTACAGCAATTAATGATCCCAATCGTTAAATTTAAAGAGCTAGGGCTTATTCGTTATGAAGTTTTATATAGTATGTGCCAAATTATTATCAAAAAATTGTTGTCAAAATTATTTTTGTTCCTGTGAAAGATTAATTATTAGGGCTTACTAATCATTATTTGAACTTTCTGTAAAACATTAATTATTTTGATACTTAATGGGAAAAAGTGTGCTAAAGAAACTGGAAGGTTTCTCGTTACAATGTTCACATTAGCCATTGAAAATTTGTATTTTGATGGAAAAAAAGTTAATGATTACCTTTGTACTCATTGACAAAGATGACAATAAGTTATTATCAATTATTCATACACTAAAGAATTTAGGTTTTTGATTGATTATAATGATTGCCATAGATTAATAATGGTTACATTATACTAATGATTATATATACACAATCAGTAAATGATTGGTTAAAAAAACAGTAAAGTATACATATCTAATTGCCATTACAAATCACAATGGGTTTGATCGCCACTGAGTGTTCAAAATATTTTGTTTAGAAACTGATTAAATATTCGATTAAGTAAAAACAATTATAAGTAAATAACGAAGATATTATGTAAATTTTTTTATTAAAGCATATAATCAAATAAAATCTATATTTGCTTTTGTAAATATATTATATTTATAAAAAAATATTTAATCATATTCAACACATAAATCATATTATACAATTAAAAAATAATAATAAATATTTGAATATTATTTATGCACTCTGATTTGTAGCGCTCTATTCTCTAATATTTTTGTTTTTTTTTTAGAATCTGATATCTGAATAATTTTCGTGTGTTTGTCTTGCAGATTTGAAGAGTTTAATTGTTATTAATAAAATTCTTATAAATCTAAACTTTTGTTGACATAATTTTATGTTTGACGAAAAATTCGAAAAATAAAATATTTTCTAAAAATAACACCGCATACTATATGAGTTGTAGTTTTATATGTAAAATGTCACATTTTCTTATGTTAGAATCACAATCCATATAAAAAAATTATATATTCTACGTTGATGACTCTTTAATAATGTAGAAAAATGGCATTTTATATTAGTTATTAACCAAGGTTAAAACTCTTGCATTTATTCTATACATTGATTATGCTCTTTTAAAGTATTAAAAAGTGACATTCTATATTAATTATTAACCAACTATGAAACTCAATTGGTGATAGTTTCATTAATTCATCAACTCATAGAAAATATTTGAAAACATCAATTTAAAAAAATTGAATTCGTGTAAGTATAAATTAAAAGGAAAAACTACAGAAACTATGTGAAAATCGTTTACTGAAAATTCATTTCTTTTTCTTTTCTCTATTATGAAAAATTTTCACTATGTTCCCAATGCTGAATGACTAGTGAATTATGAGATTCGCTCTAAAAGGAAATAAGGGTTTAACAAAGGGTATTATGAGAAGTTGCATGCATAGTCATGTTGGAATAATGAATCAATAGTTTTTTTTTTTTTTTTCTTTTTTTCTCAGCAATGATTGAATAGTGACGTATCATTGTAAGTTTTGCTTTATTTTCCCTTTTCTCTCATAAAACATAACAAAGTATAAAACATATAAATAAATTTGTTATTTGAATGAGATGAAATTTTTGATTTCATTTTATTTTTCATAACATACAACAAAAGGGTAGGCATGAATATAGAACATGCAATGCCAAATCAAAGAAAATAAAGCCTTAAAGAACAACCTAAAGATTACGAACATAACTTAAAGTGAGTTATTTGCGTTGTTTCTTATGCAACTAAAAAGAAAAAACGGGAAAAACACTGTTTTTGTTCGTTGTATTTATGACAATTTGTTTTATATCTCTGCACTTTTTTAAATTTTTTTCATTTTTTATTAAAATACATATTATTAATGTAAGTAACATTAATAATTTAAAGTCACCCACATGCCACTTATAAGTAAGTCCTATAACAGCCAATTTAATATCTGACCATCAATAAATGACATTTTAATACCACTATAAATAAATAAACATTTAATGTCAGATAAAAAGTGGATGTTAATAAGCCGAAAATGGTATTTATTAACTAATAATGTCGTATTTTTGTCTAAGGATAGATTCTAAAACCATATATCATAAGTCAGTGGTTTTAACTTTTGAAAACCAACTCTAAGTACCATCAACTAAACTATTGTTACTTCCTGAATAAATTGTAAATTTTTAATTTATAAACTCATTGATACATCACTACATAATTCCATATGTTAAATATATAATAAATTGATATTTGAAATGATATATTAACTAGTTTATAAGTTACGATAAGTGGTATAGATATATATTTTAATTTATTTTATATGTCATGTGTAATATAATATAATTGTGATAGCAAATTATAACATGCTCTAGTATAGCACATTGATGTGTGACTTTATTAGAGAAGGAGGTTGAACTAAAGACAAAAAACAACTCTTGAAGTGTGAGAGAAACTTTTTTTCTTGTGGTAAAGAGACTTCTTTCCTATAGGAGATGAAACTTTTTTTTAGAGAAATTTAATGTGATAAGAAAAATTAAGTATAAAGATATTTATGTAGAAAAGTGATAGAAAAAATCCTAAATACATATAATACCCTCCTTGCATATGAGTTATTATTGACAATTTTAGTAGACTTTAACTACAAATAATGTAAATCTTTAAAAACTTTTATTAAAAAATAATGTAGTATAATTTAATTTTTTAATAATTTTTGATAAGACAAAGATGCTTATATCATTATACTCTAAATTATAAATAATTATATCTCAACTTCATTATGAATGATTATTTTTCAACTTCCACTTTTGCTTGATTGTATTGTTATGTGAATGATAATCATATTAATACAAAAATAATTTGGTTTGAAGGTTCAACCAGTACTTCAAATCAACAAAAAAGTTCTATTTAATAACTTCTGCATCATATACAAATATTATATATATGCTTTTGTAAATCCAAATGTTATTTTTTTATAACGGTTTTATATTTATATTTGTAAATAAATATAAATACATATATGGATATGTTAAGTTATATGAGACGTTAGAAAAATATATCTAAAATTTTACTTTCAATAGACCATCAAACTTTCTTTAAATATATTTACTATCTGAAGTTTTTGTAAAGTCAATGACACCTTAAATGAAACAATAGGCTTGAGTCATTAGAATTAACTACAAGACAAAAACCTAGTATATTATTTATATTTAGTTAAATAAATTGGCCTATGAGGCTTACATCTTCAAAGATATTTTGGCATTTAGTTCTTTTATTAAGTAAATTTTTCAAAAGAATTTTAAACAACATAATAAACTAATTTAAGTTATAAACAATTTCACGCAAGTTATTCATAACCCTTGCTAAGAGTTAAACTTACTCTTGTTCTCATATTCTAAAACGATAATGAGTGTAATAATTTATATTTCAAAATATCTTGGCTGCATAAACACCTTAGGAGTTCTGTAAATAAATGTATGTTATTAAGAATGACAAAATAGTTTTATCTCGTCTTGATTTATTAACCTGTTAGTCTACAAATAATTTGTCCTACATTATTAACCTATTAGCCTACAAATAATTTGTCCCACATTAATTTATATTTTTCTTCTATGCAAGTCCTGGAAAATAGTTAAATTGATTAGGTTTTCATTTACATTAATTTTGTTTCCTGTTTTTTTCTTCTTGTTTTTTATTAGTTGCATGGCAGTGTACTAATATTAAATTTCATGCACATAGGGTTTCATTACATTATATATATATATATATATATATATATATATATATATATATATATATTTTTATTTTTATTTTTTTTTTTATTTTTTTATCTGTAACCCTAAATCATTATTAGGTTTCCATTGGGTTAAATTCTTGAGATTCCATTGCATTAAATTTTCTTACTTCCTTGTATTTTTTTAGATGCTAGTGTCACTATCACGTAACTCCTATTTTATTTTTATGAGTTTTGCCTCATGCAACCCTCCAGAAAACACTCTACTCATTGACCAAATAAGGCAACAACAACTTTTCATGCTTCATCAATCACCATTACTCAAATGGTCAAATTAAACAAATAAACAAAATTCTCTTACTTATTTTTACCCCAATTCCAATTTTGAACTTAGTAGGTATTATTGATTTATTATATTACCTACTCACTCATTAAAAGTCTGCAAAGTTTATCTCCAGAGAAAATATATAAAATAATTTCAATCAGTGGTTGCATAAAGATTTAAATTTATAATTTTATATAAATTATTTAATTTTTTTATCCATGTTATTAGTAGGACATGCATTAGCGTAACCTAACTAGAATAATATTTATTCAAATTTTTATTATTATTTCTTACGCGGCCAATGGACATAAGTATATCTGCTGTCAAATTAATTAGATTGAGTATGAATTTGGTTGGAGGTTCAATTTAAAAATATAGAAAATGGATAAGAAAATTATTTAGACAATTGTGACATTATAAATAAATTCTAGCAGTTAACCTTTCAGTCAGAAATTAGGTTTATTAAGATAGCCAATAAAAAAGTAGCTACTAAAAATCTATTTTCTTTTTCGCCCCCACTTAATTTGAGTAAATATATCAAATTTCCATGAATAATTTGATGATAATTTAGTTTCAATTTATTACCTTGTTTCAAACACTATATGTCCATGTCAGTTTTTTTTTTTTTTTTTAAAAAAAAATATTTGTTGTCTGATGATATTGGCTGACTTTTTTTATTGAGTTCTGAAATAATGATAGTAAAGTTTTGTTTCATAATGCCATCTGTTCTTATATTGTTATTTGAAGAATAAATTCATTAAACATCTTTTGTTAAAATGTTGGGATAAGACAAGTAAAAAATGTAAAAAAAAAATCGATTTGAATGTCCTTCATCCATAAAATGTTGTATAAGATATGAAATAGTTAATGCTTTTTAATTATAATAATTAAACGAAATTATATTTTAAAATCTCAATAAAAGTATACTTTTTTTGTAAATTATTATTTTGTTTTATTAAACTTGTGTTATAAATCTATTGTTAGGGTTAAGATGAGTCTTGTTTATTGAACATTCTATTATTTTTATCTAAAAAATATTTTTCGTTCAATTATCTAAGAGCGTGAGCATCCACTTCATGAGAATTTGTTGAAATCCTTATATGTCCACAAATACTAAGGAGGAGTATGTGAGAAGTAAATTTCAATATTAAAGCCATGCAATTTAAGACTTAGATTGTTGTAATCAATTTGTTTCTTTAAAAGTATCCAATCAATTATAGAAAGTAAAAGTTTCATTTAAATTCATATCACCACAAGAGTATAAGTTAATTTAATTGGGCATATTTTTGTATGATGAGATGAAAAGATAACCCAAATTATACACCAGCATAATTCAAGTTAACTTTTCTTTTTAAAAGATTTGAATGTGATCATAAGAGTGGGTTAATATATTTAAGAGTAGAATCAAACTAAGTATAAATATTTTATAAATAGAAAAACATAATTATTTAAATTTATTTTTATGAAAAGTACTATCTCTCTAAAATACGTTTTCTTTTATTTATTTCTAAAATTTTAAAAAATGTGTTCATCTTTCTTAAATTAAAACCTACCTTAGTGACACCATTAATACCTCTGTTTGTTTAGAAGGTCTTTTAATAAGTTTTTCTTTCCTTTTTTTTTTCCTTAAATTAGATTTTTATTTTGATTATATGTATAGGTTATTGTGGTTGCATGCGTCATTTATGGGATAAAGATAAATATTTGATAATGAAAGAGTTCGAGGATGTATTTAAATTGTTAGATAAGAATTTTTTATATACAAATTTAACTTTTCTATGAAAATAAGGAAGTTTGAGAGTTAAAGCTCGAGTAAAGAAATCTTAATAGAAAAAATTTAGTTAACTTTTTCTTTAATAGCACACCACATTAGGTAGATTATTTGAATGTGAAGGTAATATATGGTCATAATAATTAATTTTACGTAGAGATTATGTATTGTTTGAATGTATTTCAAATGTTTGAGTTTGAAGTGAATTGTTTAGAAATATATTGGAGATGTTTTATGTTGTAATATATTTTTTTTTCTAGTTTCTTGCAAACAATTATGGTTGTTTTGAATAATATGCTTGAGATATTAAAGGGTTGAAAATATTTGAGATGAAATTATTTGATTTAAGTAAATGAATTCAAATGAAAATTTGTTGTATAATGAGTAGTGAAAAGTTAGAATATTTCAGTTGAGTTAAAGTAATTCAAATTGTTGTTATTTTGGAATAAAATAGTCCATGTTAAATGAAAAAAAAAAGTATTTTGAACCAACTAGATCACTTGTTATATTCTGCAAGATTCTGAATTAACCAAAATTACTTGATAAGTAAACTTTTGCTAGACAAAATTCAATTAATTGAAAACTCATAAAACTTTCGTAATTAGACTGGTTAAATTCACTATGAGAATTGTTTAAATAAAACTTCTAATGATTTGGTTGATGAGTGAGCCAACTTTCGCTAAAAGAAATTTGATTAATTGAAAACTGAAAACTTTGATAGTTGGGCAAGTCAAATTCATTAAGCAAGTTGTTTAAATAAATTTTTCTAGTGGTTTGGTCACTAGAAAATATTTAAAAAAAAAATTAGATTTTTTGTTGCAGGACGAGTAACTTCTCGCTAATCATTTGTTTTTATGAAAAATTTCAATTATGTAATTGCTAGACAAGCAGAACTTTTGTTTGACGAACAAAATTTGTTATGCAAGTTGATACCTTTGGATGAGCGAGCACAATAATGACCGGATGAATTGCAACACTTGTTAGGTGAGCAAAGTATTGTATGCATCAAAAGTATGGACTTAAAACTTAATTAAACTTACAAATTTTAAACAAACACACAATGATTAGAGTTTTCCTAGTGTTATATATGTAACTATTATCTTTATTGTTATAAGTACCATTTTTACTATTATTGATATAATTATAATTCCATTATCATTGCATTTTGTCATAATAATCATCACTACTTTTTATCATTAATATATTATATAGGAATAACTATAATTAATTTTACCATTCATTCTTATAAACAACTTTACTACTTATCACTAGTATCATTATTATTATAGTAGTTATTATAATAATAATAATAATAATTATTATTATTTATTGTGATTATTATCATTATCATATTTATGAAAATTATTATATTGCTACAACTACTCTTACCATTTTACTGTGTGATCACAACAAAAGTAAATAGTTAAGATTAAGAGTTTAACCACATATCCTATAAATTTTATCTATTATTTACAATTCAGATTCTTCAAGTAATTATGACATAACAAAACTGGTAGGATCATGAGATAAAATTATAAAATATAGAGATTTTTTTTTTATACAGATTCTCTATTGTACAAAACAACTGTTCACAGTTTCAATTATAATAAAACTCAACACTTTTAACCTTTATCTCTACTTCATATATATATATATATATATATATATATATATATATATATATATATATATATATATATATATATATAATTTATATTACGACTCTACAATGTGAACTTTCTCACATCATCATTATCACTACAATAATCTATACAATCATTACTATTGCTATAATTTTATATCATTGTTATTATCATCCGTATTACTAACATCCATCATCATTACAAGAACAATTAACTATTATTCAAACATTTTGTATATATCAAACATATAATAAAATTAATGTTTATTTAACTTTTTGAGTTATCTTCTTGTTATATATTATTATATTATATTCTAACTACCAAACATATTTTATGTTTCTTTATTTTAATAAGTCTACTTAATATAGTTATCATATAAATATATTTATGTATATATAAATAAATAAATAAATAAATAAAAGTTTAGTTCTCTTTTTTGAGTTCTCTTTAACTTATTTATTTATTTATTTATGTATATAAATAAATAAATAAGTTATTGATAAAGTTATTTTTAATGGTAAAATTACAAATAAATTTATGATATCATGACATTTATATGTCTACTGATTTATAAAATTGAGCACATAATTTATACTTATTTACGCAAAATCGATTTAATCAAACCTAACATGTTAGTAACTATTTGTATAAAAATATTTAATTATTTATAGTTATCATAATAGTCCATGTTATTATATTGTTATTATCATCCATACCACTAACTTCTATTATTATTATGACAAATATGTATATCAATCATTTAATTAAATTAATTCACTCTTGAGTTATTATTTTGTTATTTATTATTATATTATATTCTAACTATCAGACATATTTCATGCTTCTTTATTTTAAGTTTACGTAATATAGTTATTATATAAATATACTTACATATAAAAAGAAATTTAGTTCTTTTTGTTTGGGTATCATGATGACACTCTTAAAAAATTAACAAGTAAACCAATAAAAGTTATGAAATTGAAACTTTGAAGACCAAATGGACACAAACTTATATAATAAAGTTATTTTAATAGTAAAATTACAATTAAATTTTTATTTATATATTTATGATATCACGTCATTTATATTTTTATTATTTCATAAGAATAAGTAAATACAGTAACTAAATCGAATTTAAGCATAAAAAACTATTTTGCACATTAAAATTTTGACTGCTATTTAATGTTAAAAAAAAATAATTCATGAGATATTATGCTTTACTGTAAAAAATTTGTTGTTTAGGCATCTTTCTTTGGCACTTCCTCATCTCAGGTGGTTGTGTAATAGCTTCCGTGACAATCTTGGCACCGAGGGTAGGGGTACTCAGGTAATTTTCAAAATTTTCTCGTTGAACTCGGTTTCTTCTTTACATCATAAAAACCAAATCTACTTTGGAGTGTCTCTCTCTATAATAATTTCCATCACACTTTTAGCAAACCCGATCTTTTCCCCGCCATTCACTTCGCAATTTCTCTTCCAAATCTGTCCCTCTAGGGCTCGCACACCGTTCCTCTCTCTTCCAATCCCTTCCACGTAAACCCTAATTCCCCTCGATTTCCGTCCAGATTTAACCATTCTCCACGCTTTCATGCCCTTCACGTGACCAATCCATGAGTTTTCCAGCCACTTCCGGCGCCGGCGCCGCCGCAGCGTTATCCGGCTCCCGAGGCATCGGCCTCTCCAACACAGTCCACTCCGAGCTCGCCGCCTGCCTCCCGCTGCCTTCGCTCCCGGTTTTCTGCGGCGCCTCTGACCAGGACCTCCGCCTCGTTGACTCGCCGGCGCGTCTCAACCGTGTTGACGTGCTCGCGCAGTCTGACAAGATCGCCGAGCTGCTTCGCCACACCGATGTGTCGTATTTGTAAGCTTCCTCTCCCTTCCGTTATCGTTCGACATTTCGCCTACGCTGAGGTTTTAGTTACCAGCATGTTGAATAATTGAATCAGTGAATCTCGTTAGCATGTTTTGAATTAGGCTCGAAGTTTGGACTGAATAGTTGTTACTTTTTTCGTGCAACTGAAACTCGCAGTTGTGAGCTGAAGTTACTTGCATTCGAATTTTCATGTGATTTAGTGTAGCACATGTGATGAGAATTGACTTTTGGTTCTCATACGAAATTTGCGTCTTAGGTACTTGTTTACTATGTGTTTGATATGAGGAGAGAAATATGTGCGAATAAGAGGAAATGAAGATATAAAAGATACGAATAGAGCAAATAGAAATACGTGAGACATGCAGTGGAAATAAAAGCTTTTGGCTCTGAAAAAAAAGAGTGAAATAAAAGAATTAACATACACACACACGCATATATATATATATATATATATTATACATATATGTGTGTGTATATATATGTATATATATTATATATATATGTGTATATATATATATATGTATATATATGTATGTATATATATATTTGAAATCAATTTTTAAGTTAAATAGTTCGTGATGGACAGTTCATAATTGATTATGAAAAATTGAAAATCGATTG
>Ga0209700_109326_pt1 | contig 11509 bp, 4 predicted proteins | sample SiratroredBW_FD_187528 | JGI IMG/M metagenome (GOLD analysis project Ga0209700, IMG submission 187528) | Root nodule microbial communities of legume samples collected from California, USA - Siratro red BW (SPAdes) (version 2) | ecosystem: Host-associated > Plants > Roots > Nodule | place: USA...
TTTTTTTTTTTTTTTTTTTTTGACAAGATGACAAATATTACAGATAATATTTGTATTACTAAATATAAAATGCATATTGTTGTTTGATGATAGCAAATATATGAACGGATAAGTGTCCCATTCTAGCATGTCAAAGATCAATGTTTTGAACATTACAATATAGAGCATCAATAGTAGAATTCACACCACAAGATTGGGTAACATGTACATTAAGACTATATAAGCCAACATTAACATCAACTGTACCAATCATTTTGTTGGTTTTCATGTCCTGGATGATGCAAGAAGTGGGATAGAAAATGACTTCACAACTATGTAAAGATACAAGTTTAGGTATAGAAATTGTCTTATGTGTAAATATCGTATGTACAACACATCAATTAAATAAAAATTTTCACTAATTTTTACAATTACGGTGTGCTTGCAAAAGCCTGTGCACCATTAGAAATTTTAACAATTGTAAGATTGACAAAATCTATATGAAAAGAAGTTTGAGAGAGGAAGTAGCATGGTCAGTGGCCTCTAAGTTTCAATCCATGAAGTTATATTTTGAGATTTTGCAAAATTAATGACAAAATGCATATTACCTTTTGGTCTTGTAGATTGAGGAAGACAAGAGGTTATTGACCTTATTTGATTAACTTGTGAAGACCCAAAACTGCTCTCATTATTTGACTATTGTATAAGAGACATAAGAACTTGATATTGTTGTTTAGATAATTGAACATCTTGAGTTTCTATTGCACTTTGTTTAGTCGAATCATTACTAGTTTCATTGATAGCATCAATATTGTTAATAACATTATTTTTCCTACTGTGGTACTTATATATAGGATTAAATTCATGTTTCCTATAGCAACCATCAATGGTACGTCCATTCCTTTCACAATGTGTACATATGTTTTTTTTTTTATTTTGAATTATTGTTATCTTGATTTGAAGGAAAACCATGTTTCTTATAAGAAGCGGCTTCAGTATGGCCAATACTGAAAGCAATAATATATTGTGGTAGATAAGAAGGAAAATTATTTTCAAGAATTTGTCATTCTTATTTAGTAATATGAGAAAAACTTGGATATGGGTGAAATAGGATCCATGAGCAGAACATAAGATCTCACATTGTTGTACTGGTCATTCAAGCCGCGCAAAAATTCCATTACCCAACCCTCTTGTTTATGTTGTACAATAGTTGAAAGAACAACATAGGAATACTTTGTTGTGCAGACACATACAGAATCTGGTCTAAAGTTGTTAAGTTCATCCCACATAACCCTAATCTTGGTAAAATAACTCATTAATTGAGAGGTCTCCTCATTTAAGTGAAGAAGCATCCATTTGTAACTCAGATATGTGAAGAAGATCACTGTAGAAATAACAGGATTTGTGATCACTCTAAATTTCTTCAGCCTTGTTAATCCACAAAATATTTTGACGAATAAGAATAGAAACATAATGAACAAGTCAAGTTACAGTTGTATCGACGCAAAGTAGGATAAGATTCTACTGATGAATTCAAGTTTGTTCTTTGTGCTATGGGCATTCATTATAGGTCTGCTCCAAAAATAATAGTTGTTGGCTTAAAAACGATGGATACATGAGTAGTAATAGAGTTTTTATTTAGATGAAAAATGTATAAAAAAATATAAAGAGAAGTTTGATATATTTCTTCATTAATGATAGCAAGAAAAACAAAAATAACTAAAAAAGGGAAAAAAAAGTCCATAATAAAACTCTTCAAAAGAAAAACTCTAATAATATATTATTAGAATCATATTTTTCTCCTTTTGTGTTTAATACTTAGTAGTTTCTAATAAATTATATATTTTATATCTATTATCGTTTCAGAAGTGTTAAATAGAAAATAATTAACTAAATTATTTTATAACTAAAGCAAATAGTTTATATTTACAACATATAATAATCATTGTTCTTTCAAATTCATTTTATTAACACAAATTAAGAAAAATTAAATCAAAATTTTTTTTTTCTGGTTTTGTCTATAAGTATTTTAATATAACATAATGGAATGTAATAAGTTCACACTCTTCAATTTTTATACCATTCAATAATTATTTTTATAAACTTTTTATCCAATAATTTAATTTCTATTTTAATCAAATAACTTAATTTAATGTCTTATTATTATTATTATTTATAGTTATTAAATTGGGCCAAATTTCCCAAATTACTCTACTTTTTTGTGAAATTCTCAAAATAGTATAATTTTTTTCTTTGTCTGGATATAGGTAAATCGTACAGAGATTGCACTATATCATTGTAAATAAATCGTGTCATTATTGTATAACTTAATTTAAGATAATGTGAAATCTAAAAAAGAAAACACAATTTTAGTTAAATGAATGAAATCATGTAATAAAGTACTATTTTAATTAACTAATTAATTGATTAATTAAAATTATTATGATAATTTTTTCCTAAATGATAATCTATCATTTAATCATTTAATCATTTAATGGAGTAAAAAGTGTAACGAGTCACGGCGGTATACAATATTTTTGTGAAGTACCCTTTTCGTGTAGGAAAATTATACTATCAAGAAAGTTGTTTTTTAGTAAAAAGAATTTATGCATATGTTGTTTAGGATTGAGTTTTGTTCAAAATTCAATTCAGACAAAAATGCCGGTTGTTATGATAGTTTTTCCTAATGATAATCTATTGTTTTAATGTACTGTATGTGGGAGGATTTGAGGAATAAAAAGTGTAAATAGTCACGGCAGCATACATCATTTTTGTTAAGGAAACGTTTCTTGTTGTAGGAAAGTTACACTATCAAGAAAGTTCTTTTCTGGTAAACAGAATTGTTAGATATTAATTGTTTCAGGGTTGGGTTTTGCTAAAAATTCAATTGTGAACGCATGTGGATGAAGAGAAAAATGTGAATGAAAAAAAATAATAAATGGGACAAAGCAACGTAGGCATGTCTCATTGTCCTTAAATAGAGCAGAATCTCTCCTAGAACTGCATCCCCACAGAACTTAACATTCACTGTTTTCTCCAACATGAAAGACACCATTGTTCTGTATCCTAACATAGGAAGGGGACACCTAGTCTCCATGGTTGAGCTAGGCAAGCTCATTCTATCCCACCACCCTTCTCTTTCCATCACCATCCTCCTCCTCACCCCATCCCCCAACTACCCTGCCACCCTAGGTCAGAACTCCAACGCCCAATACGTCGCCGCCGTCTCCGCCGCCATCCCTGCCATCTCCTTCCAGAGCGTCCCCCTCGCCCCTCTTCCCCCCGACACCCTTTCCCTGCCCCCTCACCTCACCTCCCTCGAACTCTCCCGCCACAGCACCCAAAACGTTGCCCTTGCACTCCAATCCCTTGCCAAAGCATGCAACCTCAAGGCCCTTATCATGGACTTCTTAAACTTCAGCGACCCCAACACCCTCACCCAAAATCTCGAAACAAAGATCCCCACTTTCTTCTACTTCACTTCCGTAGCCTCCTGCCTCGTTCTGCTCTTTTATTCCTCAACCGTTGTTCCAAAACAGGTCGTCCAAGACCAACAGCTTCAACTTCACTTCCCAGGGTTACCCGCAATCTCCACCGATGATTTTCCAAACGACTGCGTCGACCCTCTGAACCACATTAACCAGATTTTCAGTCAGATAGCGGAAACCATGAAGGGTGGTTCTGGGATTATAATAAACACGTGTGAGGCGATGGAAGAGAGAGCCATTGCAGTGTTGAACAACGATGGGACCGTGCCACCGGTTTTTTGTGTGGGCCCCGTGATGTCTGCACCATACGGGGAAGAAGACAAAGGGTGCCTGAGTTGGCTCGACTCACAACCCAGTCAGAGCGTCGTGTTTCTGTGTTTCGGAAGCTTGGGGTGTTTCTCGAGAAAGCAGTTGATGGAGATGGCTATTGCGTTGGAGAAGAGCGAGCAAAGATTCCTGTGGGTCGTGAAGACCAAGTTGGAGGCTGGTGACTCGGGAGAGAAACCGAGTCTGGACGAGTTGTTGCCAGAAGGGTTTTTGGAAAGGACGAAGGAGAAAGGATTGGTGGTGCGGGACTGGGCCCCACAGAGGGAGATTCTGAGTCACGACTCGGTTGGAGGGTTCGTGACTCACTGCGGGTGGAACTCGGTGCTGGAAGCCGTGTGGGAAGGGGTGCCAATGGTGGCGTGGCCACTGTATGCGGAGCAGAAGTTGAATAGGGTGCTTATGGTGCAGGAAATGAAGGTGGCTTTGGGGGTGAAAGAGGATAAAGATGGGTTTGTGAGTAGTACTGAGTTGGAGGAGCGAGTGAGGGAACTCATGGAATCTGACACAGGAAAAGAGATTCGTCAGAGGGTTTTCAAGATGAAACTAAGTGCTGCAGAAGCATTGGGTGAAGGTGGAACTTCACATGCTGCATTAGATAAGTTGACCATGTTGTGGAAAACGAGTTTTTTCACTGTTTAACTTCTGTTACTACATTATATGTTACCTTTGTTCTTCTTCTCTGAATAATTGTTAGTAAACAAAGAAGTTTTCTGTTTCAATAGATTGTTCTGCATAAATTATTCTGCAGAAAATTATGTAGTTGAGTTCTATCACCCTCACGTTTGAATGTGTTTGATGAGCACCACCACACGTGAAAACTGATGGATCAGCATTGCTCACAACCCAAGCTTAGTATCTCTTAAGGTGACAAAACTAGTTAGGTCCCATACCTACAATGGATCCACCTGGATTGAACTGGGTTATTGTAATAAAGTTTAGTCAACATTTTGATCAGTCTAAAGACTCAGATGACAGTTTCTCAATTCTTTTTTATATTTTTAAAATGTATTATATATATAATATCTATATTTAAAATACGTTTAATTACAAAATTTTTATACGAATTAATTAATTAATTAATGTCTCTTATAAAATAATTAAAATAATTATTATTTGTAATGAATAAGCTAATAATTTAATGAATAAGTCATCACGATTAATAATTAATAATTGAAACTTTAAGTATTAATAATTTAAATCATGCATATTTATATCTTTTAAATAATATAATATTACAAAACTTATTTTTAAACTGCTTTTACATTAATTTTTAATTAAAAAAAGGCAGGTTAATAGATTAATTTTCTGAGAAATAAAACGGACTAACATATTAATATATTATTTTGACTTTTTTTTTTTACCTAATTAGCACATTTATAATTTTTATTTCCTTTAATAATATTTTTATTTTTTATTTCTCTTAATAACACTCTTTATTTTTTAATTCTTGAAATAACACTCTTTTTATTTTCTACAATATTACTTTTTTTTAATAGTTATTAAAAATTGTGATTATTAATTTATTAAAATTAAGATAAAAATAATGTAAAAATAATTAAATTCAAATTAAAAAAAAGAATACAAAGAAAATAAAATTAAATATTTTATAGGTTTTTAAACTAATTAATTATAATAGGAAAAAAATTATAAATAATTTATTTTATATTTTATAATAAATTTAAATTTGGCATAATAAATTATATTAAAATAAATTATAATAATTTTGTGATTGTATTTTTATATTAAAATAAATTATAATAATTTTGTGATTGTATTTTTATATTAAAATTGATATTGGAAAAAAATTATAATAAATTATAAAATTGTTATTTTAATTAAAATTTGTATTTTTAGTTTGTTTAAAAAATATCTAAATAATTAATGGCAAAAATCAAATAAAAATTTGATAAAGATAAAATTTGATTTTTGATAAAGTTAAATTTTGATTTTTTATAAAGATAGAATTTGATTTTTGATAGAGATAAAATTTGATATTTTATTAAAGATATTATTGATTTTTATAAAGATAAAATTTGATTTTCGATAAAGATGTAATTTATTTTTTGATAAAGATAAAATTTGAGTTTTGATAAACATAAAATTTATGTTTCATTTCACAAAAAGTATATCGTGTACCATTAACTAAATTATTTAGTGAATATATGATTGTTATTTATTTTCCTCTTTATGTTCAACGTGTATTGCATCATTTCAATAATTAACAATTTTTAAGTAATAAACATAACATTTAAAAGCAATTCATAAATAAATTTAATTTTATTTAAAATTTTTAAACAATTTAATTAATATTTATTTCCTAAAATACTTTAACAATTTTATTTTATTATTACTATTAATTATTTAGATATATTTTTAACAAATGAAAAATATAAATTTTCAAATAACAATTTTATAATTTATTATAATTTTTTCTTTCAATATTAATTTTGAATAGAAAAATGCAACCAGTAAATTTTTATAATAAAATACAATCACAAAATCATAAAAAAATAAAAAAAATAATAACCATAATTAATGTATACAATAATTAAAGAATAAAAAAATAAAAGAGTGTTATTTCAGAAATTAAAGAATAAAGACGGTTATTAAAGGAAATGAAAAAGAAAGAGTATTATTAACAAAAATAAAAACTAAAAAGGTGTTAATTAGGTAAAATAGTAATACTATTTTATTGTATAAATAAATTTCTGTCTCTCCCTTTGCAAAAGTATGCAAATTAAGACAAACAAATAAATTATGTGTTAATATTTAGCATACTTGCTTAAAACTTAAGTTATGTGTTAATATTTAGAATACTTAAAACTTGTGCAAATTAAGACAAACAAATAAGTTATATATTAATATTTATTATACTTGTTTAAAACTTAAATCTGCATGTAATGTAATAATTAAATGAAACATATATATTTATTATACTTGTTTAAAACTTAAATATGCATGTAATGTAATAATTAAATGAAACATGTGTGTTAATATTTATTATACTTATTTTAAACTTAAATCTGCATGTAATGTAATAATAATAATTAAATGAAACAAATGTGTGAGGGAATTATTATAAGTTGATATTATACAATTAATTTATTTTGGAAAACAAATGTTTTTAAATAATATTTTGTTTTTCATACATTTTTTTAGGATCATAATTTTAAATTAATAGAACCCCTATCGATTTTTATTAGCAAAAGAAATATTCTGACTTAAATTTTATTTAAATAATATTATTAAAGTTAATTACTGTATTTGAGATATTATTTATTTTGAAGATTAGAGTTTTGTTATGACGGTTCTTAAAAGATATATCGGAGAGTTAAAGAAGAAATGTGCATTTAAGTTGTGACCTCGTCTCATGAGGGACTATTAACACACTAGACCAAGTTCCTAATCGAGATCTAAAAGTAACGAGTATTTGTCCTTGAAATAATTTTTTCATGTTCCTAGATGAGAGCTAAGGGAATGAGTTATCGTTTATAGAATCATTTTTTTATTTTCATAGATAATTTCAATGTTCCAACTTCAAGTTCGTTTTGATAACATTGTTAGAATCAATTACTACATCCGATATATTATCCACTTTAGAATTTGGAGTTCCATCACACTTTTATCCTTAAAAGGTGTCTTAGAGAGTTAAAATAGGTGTAATCAAATTGTTTTTAGTCTCGATTCCTAAGTGATGTTGAACTATTAACATACTGGATGAAACGTTGCAAAACTTTGACCTTTAAAATTGTGAAAATGCAAGCTCAAAAATTTTCATAATTATCAACTTTTAAGAATTGTCTATAAAACCACTAAAAAATTCTAACGACTTAAAATAACATGAAAATTAATTTTGTTATAATAGATAAATATCTAGTAAGGGCTTATATTTGAATTTTAACCTAAGCTCACAAATTTATAAATATAGCTTGATTAATTAGGGAGTAGTCATTCAATCTTTTTTATTTACACTAAACAGTTCTAACATATTTTTCTAATTTTTGGTAACTTAAATATCAGATAATATTTTATAAGTGGGCATCTACTAAGTTTTACATCAACATAATTCAACAATCATTTTAAAAAAGAAAATTCAATTCAATGAAAACTCAACTTCTTTAAAGTTCCTCCAATCCACTTAGGCAATTATAGTTCAATTCAAATAAAAATAAAATATATTATTTATTTAATTCGTTTCATTTTAAGTGTTTTTACTATTTATATAGTATTCAAGAAATAAAAAAATATTATGGTTCCCCATGAAACGGTGTGAAGTTTATACTGTATTTTTCTTATTTCTACAATAATTATATACAAGTGTTTTTCACTTTCAAAAGAATATATATAAGAAGAATAGAAAAATATGCACATAATATTTTATTTTAAGATAAAAAGTATATAATATATAAATATGAGTATTACCACAGCCTTCCTGTTTTAATACCTCGCCACCTTCTCTCTTGGAAGTGGTGGTAACTAGCAAATGTCTGGATCATATTTATTTAAGTTATATTATTTAACTATTGATATAATATTTTTTATTTTTTTTTTCACAATATTTTATTTTACATTTTATCTCTATTATAAAGTAGATTATATATTTTATAGTTATAATTATTCGATTAATTTGTACAATACAATTAACATAATGGATAAAAATATAAATTAATGATTTATCTTATAAATTCAATATTTACTTATGTAAGGATTTTTTATGAATGTTTAAAAATAGGTTTTAAAGTTTATAAAAGCGATAATTCTAACGCTTTATGTTAAAAAGGTTATACAGAAAAAAAATTATTTATCTATATCTAAATGTAATATCCCCCAAAATTTATTTATTTTTAAATATGTAGGAGTTTCATTATATTCGTAGTACAAAGAATCATACTTACTAGGAAAAGATATATTTGTCCATGCATTTGTACTCATATTCTCATTATCCCAATTATATTACTTAATAATTTTCTTGCAGTCAATAAACATCAAATATTAAATGAAGTATTAGATGTAAAAAAGGCACACATTTATTTATTTTTTCAATGTCAAATTTAATAAGAAATTATAATTACATCAATTTTAAAAAAAAATATTAAATAATAGTTGCATAAATATTAAGTAATTATAGAAAAGAATAAATAATTATCTATCATCGAAATGATAAATACAATATCTATTATTTTTGTAATTATTGGGAGGAAAATCATATTGAAAATTTGAGTGAACTTATAAATATCAAATGAGTTGAATGTCGAGAGAGAATAAAAATTATATAACAAAAGAAGAATTTCTTCAAATAAAATGAACATAAGATTTCTTCAAACTAAGAATCAAAGATAAAAGAGAAAATAAGTTTTTTAATGTTATCTAATAAAGTAAAAGTTTACATTATTCAACACTCAAAATTGATAGTCAAATATTCTCATGTGACAAAAATAAATAAAATACATATTAAAAGTAAGTATAAATGATCAAGTGTGTGCCTTAGAAACAATTTAATCCAATAAATTTAAGGTTTATATTTTCTCAAATGCAAATATTTCATTTGATTAAAACCGTATATAGGAAAAATGTGTAACTGAAATTATGATGAGAAGAAAAACACAATAGGATTTGGATGATGAATATCAAATGAGTCAAATAATTGAGAAATAATGAACAATTATTTAGTTAAAGGGTTCAATGAAACAAAGAATCAAAAGAGAATATTAAAAATATTTTTTTTAGTTACCTAATAAACTAATGATGTTTTACTAATTTAAAATGAGGACATGTATAAGCAAGGGTATGAGAATGGGATGAGAACGAAAAAAACATCTAGATACTCATCACCATTCTCCTACTCGATTTACAAGATCCATGTGGGGAGTCCCTTCAATAGGGGAATGGGTTTAGACAATACCTACGACAAGTTTATTTATCATCGTAACAAAATTATTTTAAAATTTTATAGTTTACTATTTTTTTTAGTATTTTTGACATTTTTTTTTCTATTTCACATATCTATAGTTGTCAAAAAATTCTGAAAAATTTATGTGGTGTTTCTTTGTATGGATTAGAGATTTATCAAAAAATTATGAATTTTTTTTCGAACTGCGAAGAATGAAATTAATAAAAGCACTTAAGAAGTGCTTCAACCATATTACAAACAACAATCAAAACTAAACAACGAACTTCACTCCATCACCCATGTCACCAGGAGTAAAAACCCCACAACTGGCCTACACCTGAGCTAATACAACAAGAAATAATGACAACCAAACTAAACATACAACACAATAGAGAAAAAAAAAATCTTCTGAATTCGAATAAACATGACCAAAATAGGAGTAACATAGCTAGAAAGCTGACAACTTCCAATGCATTGATAGGTCACCGACTACATATCTGAAATAAATGTTACCATTTTGTGCTTGAATTTTCTTTCCCTTGCATCCCTGCTGCCATACACTACTATTGCTTCAGCTAAACAAACCTATAAAACACCCACACCACACCTATGACAACTCCTCTCCAACCTGAAAAATTTTGAAATTTTGTTTTTAAAAAGTAGAGATATTAAATTGGTTGGAAGACACGACCGATGTAGTATCTCCTCCTGAGTATTTTTAATATTGGTATTTTAAATTAGTGATTTATTTGTCAACCGATGTAACATATACACATACTAAATTAGTTATATAACCGATATAAAAAGTCTAAGACTTTCTACATTGACTACATCTACGTCGATTCAAGAATTGATGTTGAACTTCCTTTAGAACTAATGTAAAAGGGATTTTCTTTACTAGTGGTAAGTTTTTGTTATCTTTTTTCATGTTTCTTCACCCTTTTGTTCCATATATATATATATATATTATATTATGTGATTTGCCGCATATATTATTAATCTTCTTATAATAAATCTAATTCTATAGTGTTGCGATTATTTGTTAGGTTTAACTTGTTTGAGAAACCTAGAGAATTTTTTAGCATCCTTACTCATTCTCTTATTTAGAAGTGGATTTATTGAAAAGTAAGGTGTTGTCAGATAAGAAAAATTTTCTTGAGTTATAAGTTTAATGAATTTGCAATTATAATAGAATTGGTGAATTCAACCCTAATTTTGAAGGTACGAGAGAATTTGATTTAGTGTTGACTGAATATTTTGTTTATACATCATTAATGTAAATTATAGTTGGAGAGTGTGGTTTTAATTAAATAATTGATGAAATTTCTATGGATGTCAGCAAAATATAAAGTGTGTACACCTTTATGTTTTAAAATTTCATAGGATTTACTAAAATCTAAATAGATTGAACCTGTTAAAGTTAATCTTAGCCATATTTTGGATTGAGATTTTCATAATTTATGAAATATTTAAATATATTAAATTTAAATTATTTCAAATTATTTTATTTTCCAATGATTTGTTTGGATAAAACAATTTAAATTTATTGAATTTTAAATTTCTCACTTGGATAAAGTATTTTAATTAGCAATAAATACAAACAATTATTTAAATATCAAATAATTATTTTTAAGTAAAAAATAAAATTATTAATTATATTTTCTGGTTGATTTTACTTCATGCTATTTTTTCTTTATCAAATTTCGTCAAGATTTTTTTTATCAAGATTTTTTCAATTGACATTGGTGAATCTTTTTCTGAATATATGTCAGACAAGACTGTTTTCTATTGATATCAATTATAATTATTGATGTAACGCACAATA
>Ga0209700_109327_pt1 | contig 11509 bp, 5 predicted proteins | sample SiratroredBW_FD_187528 | JGI IMG/M metagenome (GOLD analysis project Ga0209700, IMG submission 187528) | Root nodule microbial communities of legume samples collected from California, USA - Siratro red BW (SPAdes) (version 2) | ecosystem: Host-associated > Plants > Roots > Nodule | place: USA...
CACAGTTCACTGAAAAAAAAAAAAAAGAAGATAAAAAAAGTAATGAATTATTAAAATAAAAAACTAATTTTAAATACAACGAAAACACGCCAACGATTACTATAATCTTGCCAGCTTTTCCTTTTTCTAATTCTCTCTCTGTCTCTGTCTGTCTCTCTCTCTATCTCTCTCTCTCCAAAGTCCATACTTTTTTGATTTGTGGAATTACTCTAGTTCCTACCTGGTTGAGCACAGCCTCCACAATCTCCTCCTCTTGGTCTTTCTCTTTTTGTATTTTACAATAAAAAGATTCAGTTTTGTGTGTTGTTGCTGATACCCATTAGCATTTTGTGTTCTGGGTCAATGCAGTCATGTTCTCTGCGAATTAGGGCTTCAATCAGTGGTCTGGGGTGATCGATTCTGGTTTATGTGTGGATAAGAAATGTAGTTGGAGAAGGTGGTGTGTATTCTGGATAATAAAGATTTCATCTTCATTGTTGGGGATGTTACAAATTTTGTAAATTTAGCACCTTTATTGATTTGCCCTTATCCTGGATTTGTTCCTTATTCCCCTTTCACGGCTGATCGGACGACTAGATTACGAAATCTCATTGGATTTGAGTGGATGCTCCAATAAAGGTTGGAAATTTTGACCTGGTGGACCCCTTTGTGCACATAATTAGGTGGTGGAATTGGGAATAAATCTGAGCAGAAAAGGTTCGCTGAGTTACTGGTGAGGGTGTATTGAAGGTCTTTTAGGATGGATCATGTTATTGGTGGGAAATTTAAACTGGGAAGGAAAATTGGGAGTGGGTCTTTTGGGGAGCTTTATATTGGTATGTTCATGTTCTTGCCCCCTTTTTCTGTATTACAGTAATTATAATCTTCCTTTTAAAGCATTTTCATAGATAGTTATGTGGTTTGTAACATATGTTTGTTCCTATTCTCTTTGTCAGCTGTTAATATACAAACTGGAGAGGAGGTGGCTATCAAGCTGGTATGTTAGTTCTCTTAAATATTAGCTCTCTTTTGCGTCTGGATGTGGTAGAATGATTAATTAGTTAACCCTTATATGAATTTGTAGAGATCCATTGATGTTCCTGTTTCTTATTCCATTTGTCTAGTATGTGCATACGTGAACTAGTCACTAATTACCTTGATTTAATCTGTGGAACATGGTTTTCAGACCGTATAATTGTCTTGCTAGTTGGAGTGCTTTAGAACTCTCCTAAATTTTTTTTATCAATGTTCAGAGAGTTCCAATAAGGATACATGACATTTTATTTGAGATGCTGTTTATTTTTGTGAGAGTAACTAACAGAGGAAATAGCATCTCACTCCTGCACTTTTACTGAGAAATACTTAAGGTTTTCAAGAAATCAATAAGATTACTTTATGCATTTCAGTGGCATGTGAAATGCTACATTATCTTGCTATGAGTGTAGTGCATACTTGATTCCCATTATTATGCTGCAGTTTATCTTCTTAGATTGTTCATTATATTCTTTCTTCTGTTGCGTTTTGATAATTTTTTTCAAGTTTATGATATTTGTCTGCTCATTATATATTTGTGTTTGTTCTTAACCCACTCGTCCTCTCTGTAAAATTTCTAGGAACCTGTGAAGACCAGGCATCCCCAGCTTCACTATGAGTCAAAATTGTATCTGCTTCTTCAAGGAGGAAGTAAGTCTAATTCTCTATTCGTTTTCTTTTTTTCCCCTTTTTGGTAGTAGTTGTATTAGGCATTACCTCATGCTAAAGTTTCACACTAAAATTACTTTGTGTGTATGTGTGTTGCTGTGAGTCTAGAGGATATAGCTTAATACATGTCCTGAATCTTCTTCTGTTTATGAAACAAAATCATTAGTCTCAAGCTATTCCCTCAAAGTAATGTGAGACTGAAAAAGCTTCTGAAAACAAATAAGATTTTTCCTTTTGAGTAATGCAATTTGGTTCCTTCTTGAAGCGGGAATTCCCCATCTCAAGTGGTTTGGAGTAGAGGGAGATTACAATGCCATGGCAATCGATCTTCTTGGACCAAGTCTGGAAGATTTGTTCAATTATTGCAATCGGAAGTTAACATTGAAGACAGTGTTAATGCTCGCTGATCAATTGGTGAGTCCATGTGGCCATCACTATCTGAGGAAAGTACCTTAGTGATACTAATGTTTGACTTGCTTAATACTGTTTTTCAGATTAACAGAGTTGAATATATGCATTCTAGAGGTTTCCTTCACCGTGACATTAAGCCTGACAATTTTTTGATGGGCCTAGGACGTAAAGCAAACCAGGTATATTATTTTGTTGAAAATGCCTTCTTTCTTCATCTTCTTGTTTTGGAGTATTTCGGTTGTTATTTCATCATTTTTCATATGAATGGAAACTGAATAACTCATTTTAGTATTACTTAGACATGATGTGAAAGCACATTTTGGAATTCAAATGTGCAAGACTACTGAAGTATGTACCTACAACAGAATTGGATTAATCTTTATAGTTCAAAAGAAGACATAAAATGGCGTTATGCCACTAAGTATCTAAGAAGATCAGTTTGATAAATTGAATTATTCTTTATTGATCAAGAGAAGGCATAAAATGGTGTGATGCTACTAGTATCCGAGAAGATAAGTCTGATAAACTTGCTTCAGGAAGAAGAAGAAAAGGAGCATAATGCTTGTCTTTTCTAGGATGATGAAAGAACCCTAAAAAATACAACTCATTTGCAAAACTGCGAGTCTGGTGGTTATTCTATTTTGTCCTGTTTTGTACCTAATTGTGCAGGAGTGATTAAGTTTAGGTTTAGGAGTCGCTTTCTACAACAAACCATGTGACAGTACCTCGTATGTCATGCTGCTTCAGATTTTGGCTTGTCATGGCCTCTTCTACACCTTGAAACTCACAACACCTTTCCTCTGCCTCTTTTCTTGTCATTTCAATGTGTTATTTTCCTTTCTTTTTGCCTTTAATTCTATGTCAGTGTAATTCTTTGGTGCCACTAAAATAAATGATTGATATATTCTGGATTGAACCATTCTATGTCATCCAAATTCCAGTTCTTTTGACTATGTTCTTGTCATGCTGAATATCTCATTTCAGGTTTACATCATCGACTATGGCCTCGCAAAGAAATATAGGGATCTTCAGACACATAGGCACATACCATACAGGTAAATTTTGTCATCATTACTTCAGGATATTGAGGTGTAGTATATAAAATTTTAACTAGCACTTCAGGGAAAAAAACCTTGTGTTATTTATTGCGTGTCTTCCTTTGATTTAAGCATTTCTATTACATCACTTCTGTAGGCCCTGTACCCTTTTTCAAGTGGATAGTCTTTACCTAAATTTAGGTAGTATTGGCGTCATGCACTCGCTACAATGATTAATGATAATATTAATTGGGATCACTGTCAAATATTGTGGATGTGGTTGTGCTTGCAACCAAGCACAACTCTGCAAATTGAAAAATTTCTCTTCCAGTCTATTTTTAATTTTAGTAATATAGTTCTATTTCTTTGTTTTTGTGTAAAATTCACATTTCTTTTCTTATTAACTGTTGTCTTTCTTGTTCAGGGAAAACAAGAACCTTACAGGCACAGCTCGGTATGCAAGTGTTAACACTCATCTTGGAATCGGTGAGTAATATGTTGTTAATTTGTGGTGGTTCAGTCTTTTTAATTTGTGTTGACAACCTATAATTAGAACTCTTGGTTTAGTTAATTTTGCTTTATTTTTACTGGCAGAACAAAGCAGGAGGGATGATCTGGAATCTCTTGGTTATGTGCTCATGTACTTCTTAAGAGGAAGGTCAGATAATTGATACACAGATCAACTTTACCCCCGTACACTATATTTGGAAGTTTCTTGTGTTATTCTTAATGTAGTTTATCGAAACTTGTTACTCATTATATTTTTCCATTGTACAATTTTTCAGTCTTCCTTGGCAGGGACTGAAGGCTGGCACCAAAAAACAAAAATATGATAAAATCAGTGAGAAGAAAATGTCAACTCCGATTGAGGTATAATAATTAACTGGTGCAGCTTCTGGATCTATTATTTTATGCTTTGAATTTGGTTGAATGTTGTTGAATGGTGTGATGTGCAGTTGGACCTGGATGTATGGTAACGTATAGGTTTAGAAGATAAGCTAGACCTGAGAGCCACTCCCATAATAGTTTGACTTCTAATGTGAATACTTATGAGCGAAATGAACTGCATGTTTCTCCTGTGCATTAAACTAGATTTAGTTATCTACAAATATTGAATGATGTTATTAACTAAATCCTCAGGTTAATTTTCACATTTTAAGTCTTAAGTTGTATATGCTTTGCATTCAGCAATTGGCAAAACTTGCCTATTTCGTATTTTACCTTTCTTTCCTCTTCTATTATAGCTCACAATTTTGTTGGTCCTGTCTTATTGTTAATTTTGTGCCTGTATAATAGGTGCTTTGCAAATCGTATCCCTCAGAGTTTGTATCATATTTTCACTACTGCCGATCGCTGCGGTTTGAGGACAAGCCTGATTATTCATATTTAAAGAGGCTTTTTCGAGATTTATTTATTCGAGAAGGTATGATGCACGGATAATTTGTAAATTAGCATTCTGTATATTTTGATGAAAACCTAGTATGTTAAATGGATGCAAATTGATCTGGACATTCGTATTGCAGGCTATCAATTTGACTATGTTTTTGATTGGACTATATTGAAGTATCCCCAGATTGGTGGCAGCTCTAGAGGGCGGGTTAGTACTTTTATATCATGCTTGCTTGGTTTTTCCTTTCTGCTTGAGGTCACTTACTATAATTGTTTTGATGACAGCATGAAAGTGGCAAGGCAGCTATGCATGCAGGACCATCTGTGCAAAAGCCAGAAAAGATATCAGGTCCAATCTCTTTCAGCCAAATAAGATGATGAAATTTGTTATCCTTCTAACTCAACAAATCTGACCCCTGGTGATCAGAAATTTAATATATTCTATGACCTCCATCTTTCGAATTTCAGAAGATAGATAGTCTGAAATCATTAAGCCATATCTATCCTTTTCATTGTACATGTCAATTGTGGTTGAACTACTGTACCTTTCTCGAATTTATTTTTTATATTCCATGGTCATTCGAATCACGTATTCATTTCAGTTGGGAAAGAGATTCGTGAAAAATTCTCTGGTGCTGTTGAAGCTTTCTCTCGGAGGAATCCCACAAGTTCTAGTCCTCATGGTGATCACTCCAAACATAGGGGTTTTGAGGAAGGAGCAGTGCACAAGGATGTGGTAAGTTTTGTTTTTTAACAATTAGGTCCCATTATTCCTCACATGAAGATTCCACTGTTGTTTCCAAAACATGAGAGTTTTGTAAATATGTTGCATGCGATCATTTTTTATATTTGATTTTATAGTTGTGGAGTACTCCCATGAAACAATGGTGAAAGTTTTCAGTTAAACAATGAATTAGTTTGTTATCTTCGGACCTTTAATTTGGCCATCATCATCTAAGCAAAGATCCTTTGTTCTTCTTTTGCTTTTGCCATTTTAATTATGCCTAAAACCTATATATATCTTTGTATTTCTATTGACATGTTAACCTCGTCTTTGAAGTATCATGATCAAGAGAAGGGACGAAATTCATCTCGATACGGCAGCAGTTCAAGAAGAGCCGTAATCTCATCATCAACCAGGCCAAGTTCCTCCGGAGATCACACTGACAGTCGTACTGGCCGACTCACCTCAAGTGTGAGCCGACCATCTACGGCACATCGAAGCATTCAACCTATGTACGAGAGCAAACAACCGACATATACGCGGTCTGGATCTGCCAGAGGCAACCGCGATGATCCTCTCCGGAGTTTTGAGCTCCTCTCTATCAGGAAGTAACAAGTATATTTTAGTTCCATTTGTTGCAAAGACATTTTCAAAATTCTAATGCACCTGTTTATCCCAGAACTATTGATCTCAAGCTTTATGGAATCATGTTCACGAATATTATTGAGTTGCCATGAGCCATGAGGTTATAAGCAACTTCATTTGCTGTTACCATTCTGTTGACCAAGGTGGACTATTTTCTGCCCCCTCCTAGATAGTGCCTTCTGAAGAAGATTTCTCAGATGTTGTATCATGTTCCTAAAACATGCTCCTGAGAACTCAACCAGGGTCCTCTCTTGTTTACTACAAAAACTTGTTTTCTTTTCTATAAAACAAAATAGATGAAAGTAGAGCGGTAGTTTATGATACATTTGTTATTGTCTTTTTTGCAATGAGACTCAACTCTGCCTCTATGTTTCCCTTGCTATGAGAGTGGAATTGTTGAAGTTAGAAATTGATCTCAACCATTTACAGCTGTTTGAGATCTTTCATTCTTCATTTACCCTGCAGCTATATATATAAACTACGTATGGTGGTGTCAGTTTTAACATTTCTGGTGTTTGGTTAGTTGGTATGATTTTCTCAAAAAATAAATTTGTTTTAGTAGATATATCTAACGAGATTATCTTATGTGAGAACAAGAAAAAATAATGGTTCTTAAATATTATCATGGACGGTCAAGATTTCAATATACAAGTCATCATGTTGCATGATAAGCATTTAAGTTTTGATCATCAAAGTATAATTGTACGAATTAAATTTAATTTTGTTTTTCTATAAAAGTGTCTCGTTGGATAAATATGTTTTATGGTATTTCATTAATTTTCCTTTTAGAGGTAAGTATCATTATATTCATGCAGCAATAATTACCAAATAGAATTTTGATCAACAGATTATTTTGAGGACAAACATGGACAGATACAGTATTTCATTAATGGTTGTATATTTTTTATTTAGTTTGGCTCCCTCTTCTCTGTGTGGGTGGCGGTGTATATATATATATTTCTTTGCTTTCTCTTAATATTGTTCAATATTGATTGTAAAATTCTTTAGTACTAATTTTTATTAAGCTAAGTTCCTGTTGGTTAGGTGTTAAAACGTGAATTCTTGTATTTTGTACTGAAAAAGACACCTAGCAGTGTAGATACATGGTTGTTATTAAGTTGGATGTAGTCTGATTATGTTTAGTGATTTAAAAGTAAATGTATTAACTTTTTAAATAAATGGACGTATATGAAGTTTTTTTTCTTTTGGATAATTGTTTTAGATTTATCCTTTTATGTGTTGATAAAGATTAATAATATCTGATTCGTTTTGGTTCATTACTAAGAAACAAGAATGAACAAAATGCATAAATTAAATTGAATTATTATAAAATGGATTTCAACTCTAAAAATGGTTTCACAAAGCTAAATTACGTAATAACTTAAATGAATTAAAATTAAATTATATTATGAGTAAATTGAATCAAATTGATCTACTTTAAATTACTTTTTAAATTGTTTAAACTACTTGAATTATTTAAATTATTCTAGACTAACATCTTATTTTAAAATATATTTTCTAATTCCACTAGTTATAATTCAATTTCATTTAAGCAATTATATATAAGTCAATTTTTAAGAACTAAACCATCAAAACAAAACAATTAAAAAGCATTGTTTTAATTCAAATAGTCAACCACGTGGACTATTCTACTTTGAAAGTTTGATACACATCAAACAACATAAATTTTATATATTCCCAAATGTCAGAAATCAAACTTCAATCACTTTAATTAAGTGATGCGATTCACCGGCTACAAGTATCAACCGAAATTGATATTAAAATGAAACGTCAAATATATCTTTACAAGAATTTTACAATCTCCTATTACGAATAAAAGAAGTAGCGTTAATTCAACTTAACTTTCAGTTTTTTTAACCCATTAACACTTTTCAAGTTAATTAACCCCTCGTTATATCTTAACGTATAAAGCATTGTCTATGACAGCAGGTTTAAACTAAGACACTAGAGAATGCTTGCATTTTGTCACAAATGGATATTTCAAATTTTTGTTAATTTATTCACGTTAAAGCTTTGGGAATCAACTCTCGAAAATGCAAGGCCTACATAGAATCAATGAATCTACACATCTTCAATCTATATTATCATTTTCCCTTGCTTGCATTCGAAACAAGCACCAGCATCCATGATCCAAAAGCTTAAAGCTTTTTTCGGCCAGCACAACATTAATCAACGTGGCAATTTACATAAAAATAGCATCAAACTAAAGGCTATTATTCTTTATGTCCCCAACTACAGCTTTGATATATCATCATTCACACATGACAATGTCAAGGATGTATGTACACACTGAACTTGTAAAATTCCAATAAAACATGAATTCTTGCTTAAAACTATCACAATCCCAGGCAAAAAATTATGGGTTTCTAAGAGCTGCCAAACGCTTCTCAAGTTCGTCAATGCCCGAGCTGCAGGGACATCAAATTTACAAGGTCAAATAAACTTCAATAAAAAAAATAAAATGACAATTTTTTATTTATTCATGCAAAATAGACACAATGGTCCAAGTTAAATTCTTAAAAAAAAAAATGAACAGCTAGACAGAAGATACCTGCTAACATCTTCCGTATTCTTTGTTTTAACTCTCCCTTTGGGAGCGGCTGATAACTGCCAGAGTTCAAATATGAATCACATTAGGTAAAGTAAAAACATTATGACAGATGAAAGGAGTGTGCAAAGATTAAGAACAGCATATTCCTACCTGTGAGGCAACATCCACACCAATTTCATCCAGCACCTGTAAAGAAAGAGTTGAAGTGAAATTGTCAACAATTTCTTTTGTGATTTGGAAAAGAAATGTCATCCCCAAACAATAAGACCTTAAACCATGCAACACGAAATCATAATTAAATAGTTCAAAATTCTAGAAGTTGTTTCAGATCTTGAGAAGGAAAAATGATAGTAAAAACACCATGATCTTTCTCTTGACACACACTAACCAATTTATCTCAAGGAGAAGGAGTAGCGTAATGGCGTCAATTGACCAACCTAGTTCACTTCACCCTGGGATAAATAAGGCTGGGTGATTTTTTCTATTGATTTTTGATTGCCCTAGTGTTGCTGTGGTTAGTACCTAAAATAGGACAAATGATTCTAGCAGACCCGACTAATCCTCAAGAATTGTAACCCAAAATACATCTGTTATTCCTCCTAGTAAACAACTTTATGTGGAATAAACGCCATGTCAAATATCACAGAAGTCTTTAATTATTTGAAAAAAAAAACCTGCAAACATTACAGCATATTATTTTTTGAAGTTGCAATAGAAGATAATAGAGAGTACCTGATTTGTCAGTTCGTCAGTTTCCTCTTCAGCTTCATCATTATCCAAGGCATCATCTATGGCATCTGACATCATTTCAGTCTGCTCATAATTATATAGCATTAAAGTCCGTAAGTTGTTGAAACAAAACAATGATTCGTGCTTTTTCTAACTTCAAAAATTAGTAAACCAAAACATCATCTTACAGTCATATCCATCTGTGCTGATTGTTTCTGGAAGTCCTGTATAATTTTAGCCTGCTTAGCTGGCGCCATTTGCTGCAATGAATCTTCTAATTTAGCACAGGGGAAAAAGAATAAAATGGAAGCAGAGTTTAAAGACTTCGATTCAATGTTTTATTTTTTATCAGAGGAAGTTAGAAGAAGTGCTGTTATCATTGCTGTTTCCAGATACAGCATTTTTCCTTTTGAGTTTCTACTCAATGTGGGATATATCCACGCCATCCAATTTTATCTTCTTCTAATTCTCATTTCCTTCCCTCATGTGTGCATGTGATAGGAGGGGAGAAGGAGGGAAGTAATATCTTTTACAAAATTTAGCAAAAGAACAATGTCATGTCCTTGACTCTTCTGCGTAATAAAATCTGACAAACCCCCTAGTAAACCCTAAATATGAATAAACTTTATGCACCAAACTAAAACTTGCAGATGGATCCATGAATAAACATCCAAATGCATTCACATTCACATATCTGTATTGGACACATATAGTATACCATTACTTTTAGATACTTCACCGATATGTATTTTTGAAGTATATAAGCCTTCAAAACTTTTAATACAGCCAAACATAAGTCATAGAAGTACTGTTTGTAGGCAATAAGGCAAAAATATTCATGAAGTCAATGATTGACCACTTTTATTTAGTAATATTGAAGAAGTATGTCATTAATGTGGATTTGCAAAATAGCAACTGTATATTAAGTTTCATAAACTTTTGTACACATCCTACATGTAGTATAAAATTTAGAAGTAGTGTATTGTATCACTATATTGGATGCAATAGTATTCAATACACATCATATATATGGATCATAGATAAACCTAATCAAATGTAGCTCTTAGGGCCCAGAAACAAGTATACTATGTACAGACAAGGTACATATTTTAAGTATAAGATTGAATGTGCAACCTTATTCATAGCTGCCATTGCCTTTGTAGCGCCTTTCATGCCAACAGCAACAGAAGAATGGGCATGCATCGCCTGCATCAAATTACAAACACAGCCAATACAGGGCAAATAAATCATGTACCTACTCAAACACAAGTAGCAAAAGAAGACAATAAACACACCACAAAAAACAACATACCTGCGTGTGAGTTGCTATGCCTCTCATCTGAGCTCTACTACCTTGAAGATTCGCAATTTGTTGCCTAAGCCTGACCAACTGGCGTGCTAGAATTTTAGTAGCTCCCTGAAAACAAGACATTCATTTTTTAAAAACTCTGACCAAGTGATCAATGTCTGCAAACAAACGCCAAAAAAACCTCCAACTGTCATGAAATGCAGATGATACCTCATTTCCTGTCTTAGCAGTTCTCTTTATCTCAGCAAGAAGCTTCTTTTCCTGATAACACAAACACATAGTTCATACCATATAAATATAAAATACAAATTGAAATTCGAAAAAAAAAGGATAATCACAATCACATTCACTCGTTAAGTAACTACAAATATGACATACTTCCAATTGTAGTGCTCCAATTTCCTTCTCCACACCTGAAATAAGGAAACATATTATTAAATTTCACGCCTCGAACTTATTCTGACAAAAAATGATCATAACCAAGGTAAATTGATCGATGAAAGGGTTTGAGGTTGACTGAAACATCACATCACATCACCTCTAGTGGCGTTCGCCATTTCTCGTTTACTCTCACGAAGGGCCTCTGCAGGAAATAGAAACAAGGGCTTTTAACAAAACCAAAACGTGAAAACTAATCAGAAACGAAAGCATCCAAAACATGACGCTAATTTAACTACGACGAGCTGAGAGAGAAAGCGATAATTTGGCAGAACAAGAAGAAGAAGAAGAACCTTTGGCAGTGGGTTTCTTGGAGAAGATGTTCATGGCGATCGGTCACAGTGGAACGGAATTCGGAAGAGACACGCACAACACACCGATGAAAGATCCTGGTAATTTGTTAATGCTAATTTTCAAGTTTTTAATATATATACTTTTTCTCTGTTTGTTATTTTTTCCCTCTTTCACTTTTTTTCTTTTAAGATTTCAGTTAATAGAAACCGCCTTGGTCTTGGTCCACCATTTTAACCATATTTTTTTTTAAACAAATGATAATAGTTTTTTTTTTTTTTTTT
>Ga0209700_109328_pt1 | contig 11509 bp, 8 predicted proteins | sample SiratroredBW_FD_187528 | JGI IMG/M metagenome (GOLD analysis project Ga0209700, IMG submission 187528) | Root nodule microbial communities of legume samples collected from California, USA - Siratro red BW (SPAdes) (version 2) | ecosystem: Host-associated > Plants > Roots > Nodule | place: USA...
TTTTTGTTTTTTATTTTTTATTATTTTTTTTTTTTTTTTTTTTTTTTTTAAATCATTATCTTTTTTTTTTTTTTTTTTTTTTTTTGTTTTGTAATGGAAAAATTCAAATTTTATTTATTATTTTTTTAATTATTATTATTTCAAGAAAACTTAAACTAATAAATATACATTTTTATATTATTATTCATTTTTTTTTATTCATTTTTGTTATTATACTTTAATTTAAAAGATTACCCGGACAAAATCGGGTGTTGGCAGATGTCATCGGGGTTATAGAGCCAAAAGCATCAAACGGACATCGTTTAATCCTAGTGGCAATTGATTATTTTACCAAGTGGGTGGAAGTTGCTTCCTACGCATATGTGACGAGAAAAGTAGTGGCAAAGTTCATAAGGAAGGAAATGATTTGCTGATATGGGTTGCCTAGCAGGATTATCACTAACAATGCTACCAATCTCAATAATAAGATGATGTCAGAATTGTGTGAGGAATTCAAGATTCAACACCACAATTCCTCTCTGTACCGCCCAAAAATGAACGGAGCAGTCGAGGCAACGAATAAGAATATAAAGAAGATCATCCAGAAATGGTTGTAACTTATAAAGATTGGCACGAGATGCTCCCTTTTGCCTTACATGGATATCACACTTCCGTTTGGACATCAACTGGGGCAACACCATTTTCTTTGTGTATGGGATGGAAGCGGTGCTCCCTTTTGAAGTTGAAATCCCTTCTATGAGAGTGTTGATGGAAACTCAACCTGAAGAAGCGAAATGGGTACAAGCACGAAGAGATCAACTTAATTTTATCAACGAGAAAAGGCTAGCAGTAGTAACTCACGGGCAGTTATATCAAAGAAGGATGAAGAAAGCATTTGATGGAAAAGTTCGCCACCGGGAGTTCCAAGAAAGTGATTTTGTAATAAGGAAGATCTTGCCCATTCAAAAGGATCACAGAGGGAAGTGAACCCCAAATTATGAAGGCCCTTATGTGGTGAAAAAGACCCTTTCAAGAGGAGCACTAATCCTCATGAGGATGGATGGGGAAGAGTTATCTCTGCCTGTCAACTCTGACACAGTTAAGAAATTTTATGCCTAATATGATTCTGTAACTGAGTTTGATGCTGATAATGATAGCAGCAACAAGCCCGAGGACCATTTTGGATTCTAGATCCATCGACCTAGTTCTCGGAATCCCCTCGAGGTTGTAAAAGAGATTTAAGATCTATAATGTCTTAATCCATTGGATTACTAAGTTATTGAAAGCCAATAACTAAATAATCTAATGTTTTTGTTATAAGTGTTTCTTCCTATTAGGTTTGAAAGCCAATTTTTGGTTACGACACTGTATAATTCTTATTGAAAATGTATCAACCCATGTTTCTTCTTTTACTTCCCTTGTTGCAGCACTGTAAATATCCTCACACGGTAAATGCAATTTAGATTTAAAAAATTAAACCTAAAAGCCCATGCTTCTAAATGCTAAATGTTAAACTTTTCGTTTAAAGTTTAACAATGAACAATGATATTTTAACATACTTCATCAACGACTTCAGTAAGCAACTTTCAAAATCCTATGCCACTAAACCTGTCATTGCTCTCCTGAACCACAAGCACTTGTCAAACAATCATATTGATTTTTTTATAATGTTTTGATAAAGTCATGTAAAAATCTGTATAATAATACTAAAAATTGTTAGAAAATGATGACAGTAATCATTATTTGAGTAAACATGTTTATGCAATTTCAGGGAAAAATATTGATTTATTATCTCCTTATTAGCATTCATGACAAAAGCATTTGCAGGAACTGTATCAAGAGTGTTGTGAATCAAATTCACAAGCATCAAGTAATTTGGTTCATCATGGTGGAATTGAATACAACCTGCAAAATAACCACCCCAACATCACTGAATGCCTTTTCTTTTGTTTTTTGTTTCTGGTTATGTTCAGTCATCCATATAATTAGAAACCTATGTTGGATTTCTACTAATTACATCAACAACATTTACAAATTAGTGTGAATTGATGTACGTACTTGGTTGGTGGTGGAGAAGCTTGCGACTCTTCATGTGGCGAAGCTTGATTGAATCCTGAGAGCGGTCAAATCTAACAGCGTGCAATTCATGGACGGGAGCATGTGGTTGGATTGTTATTTTTTTTTTAATTTTGTTAGTTCAAACATTGTTGAATTACAACTTTGGTGTAAAGTTGCTAGGATTAATAAAGGCAAGGTGTATAGGCTTGGATCTGAGTCAACCAAAGCAATTGAGAGACAATTCTATCAGGATTCTACATCTTCATCTGTGCAGGTCATGAGGGAGGAGATTGAACAATTAAAAAATAAGTTACTTATAGTTGAAACTGAAAGGGATGAACCTTGTGATAAAGTGTTCAATAATGAGAGACAAATTCAACAAAACAACAAAATGTTGCATCTCTTGATGAAGAAGATGTACTTTCAACCTCCTTAAATATGAATTGAACTTTATTATCCTTAAATTTGATCTTTTTATTACTATTGTATTGTTTGCATTGAATCTTAGGTAACAAGATTATAATTTTTTTTGGATAATTGACTTGACAAAAAAATATTTATATCAAATTTGTCTTATTATCATGAAATTGTAATAATATTATCGTAATATTAAAGTTACCAGATTTATATTTTTTCGTAAAAAGAAATTTAAAATTAAAGAAAAAATATTAGTGACCGATTCATAATCTAAAATTCAGATTTTAAAATCGATCACTAATTCAGTTACAGATTTGGTTACTAATTTAATCACAGTTTCGGTCACTGATTCAGATTGTGATTTGGTCACTGATTCGGTCACTACTTCGATCACACATTTTGTCATAAATTATGTTACTGATTTGGTTACTAATTCGGTCACAAATTTAGTCACTATTTCGATCATATATTTAGTCACAAATTATGTTACTGATTCGGTCACTAATTTGGTATTGATAATAGATTCAGTCACTATATATCAATGACCAACTAAATAATAACTGACGTTGGTTGATCACTAAATCGGTTATTATTTTAATCAGTTACCGATTTTAGTCATTTAACAACTAAAAAAATCAATCACTATTTATGATTTTCACTATAGTAATAATTTTTTAATTGTTACAAATAAAAAAGTTAAGTTTAAATCAACAAAAATTAAAAAGTTTTGAAAAATATTATTGTTTCCAATGACTTTTTTTATAATGATAAAACTATTAAAAATATTATTAATATCAAACAACACACATTTCTCTCTTAATAAAAGATAACACAACTTCATATTTAAAAAAAATAAAAATAATTTAAACATTTCTCAACTGAAAAAACATAGTTTACCTTACCCATCCCACATTTGCAATTCAGTTTTTGCATTATTATCTATAGGACTCTTACTGTTAATTCATACTCTTTATAAGGAATTATAAAAATAATAAATTGATCAATAACTTATTTATTGTTTCAAATTACTTCTATTATATTTAAAGCTAAAGGATTTAGTTAAATTTTAATATTTATAGGTACTTATATTTTTAAATTAGATTAGCACAACACTCTTATTTATTTCATTTATTAATCTTTTAATAAAGTATGTTAATTAATTAAGAATATTTTAAGAAAGAATAATTAAAACACAAGTCAACTTCGCCACGGAGTCATATGAAAGTAAGTCGTTCGATCTACTATAATGATATTTTCAATCTCGTTGGACTATTTTGAGCATTGTAGATTTAATTTTACTGTTAAAAAACACAAATAAATTTAGTTTCATTCATCAAAATGGATAATAACTGTATTACAATATTGAGAATATTAAAAGTTAACTAGTTACCTAAAATGTTGGTTAAAATTAAAAAAAAAATTACCATAATAGAAAAAAAGAATATCAATTTTTTAAAAATAGGAACAGACCAAGTATAACTAAGGGGAATAATATACTAGAATACTTTTGCACCTAAAAATATCTCTCTTGGTGACCGTAGAAACCCCAAACTAAAATCGCACTTGGCACAGCACAGCCACACACACATATGGAGCAAGGACTTTTCCAGTGTTCCCTACGCAAAAATCTTTGGCCGCAATTAATGCCACACTTTCTCTTTTTTCTGTTTTATTTTTTCTTTCAGCAAATCAAAATCCTACGAAGGACAAAAAACAGAGCGCAAGAGGATAGTGTGGGCCCGCACTCGCGAGATAGTTCGACAAGCATGTGGAAGAAGCGGCCGCCACGTGTGCAAGAAAGAGTCCACGTGGCGCTCCACGGAGGGCAAAGCGAGATCGCGCGCAACACCAACCTCTTATCATCAAAATCCTCACGTTAAATCTCCCTCGTCAATGTCTTCTCCTGGTTCTCTTCTCTTCTTCACACCCACTCTCCTTTCTTCTCCGCCATGAATGCCATCGCTACTGCTTCGGCTCTCTCTCTTCCAATTTTCCTTAGAGCTTCCAAATTTGACACAAAAAGGGTAAGTTGTTTCTTCTTCTATGTGTGTTTTCTTGTACTTTACTTAGCTGATTTCTTTTGATTAAGGTAATAGTAAAAGTAAAGTTTAAGTTAATTTTTTAACGAAAAGAGGCTACAATAATTATCTTAAATGTTGGACCAATGACTATTTGCAACGATTTTTTGTGATTGGATGATAATGATAAATGGTTTGACCGTTTAAGCGTATACATTTAAATGACATAAACTTAGTTGGTCATCTGTGATTGTTTAACTTCTACCCTTGGAAGGGTACATTACAGAGTAGACATGTAGGGCAATTTGTTGATCCTAGTCTACTTCAGATTTTTTTTTTTTTTTTTTTTTTTTTTTTTTTTTTTTTTTGTGAGAACAATTGAGTTGAAGATTTTAGAAGTTGGCATGTGTATTTAGTTTTGGCTAATGATCGGAAAAATGACATAAATATGCACTGTTTATTACAGGTTTCATTAGTTAATGGTGGTTGGGTACGTGTTCCTCTTGTTAAAAACCTTTATCAATGAGTAGTTAAATTTTGAATAGCAAGTTAAATTTTATCTATATAGCAAGTTTTTCCTTCAAAGGGGCTTGATTTTCTGGTACTGTATAGTCTGGCTTAAATTCTTTTGGGCATGTCGAATTTCAGGATTTGAAATGTAGATTTAAAGTGTTTGCTGTATTTGGAGAAGAAGACAAGAAAAATGCATGGGGTGCGCTGTTCGATGTTGAGGATCCAAGATCCAAGATTCCACAGAATAAAGGGAAGGTTTTGGATATATATCAAGCCCTGGAAGTGGCAAGACATGATATTCAGTACTTAGATTGGCGAGCTCGGCAAGATGTGCTTACAATCATGCTCCTCCATGAAAAGGTTTCAACCGGTTTCATTTTATGTTATTGTTGTATAGAATCAATTTTATGCTTGAATGAATTATGCTGTTTGCTGATGTTTAGTTTTTAAGAATTTTGACGTTTTTAATCTTGGTCACTGGAGCTATGCATTTTCCACCATGTGTTGATTTAGACCTTCAAAATTATGAGCGTAGGTGGTTGAAGTTCTCAATCCTCTAGCACGTGAATATAAATCAATTGGGACCTTGAAAAAGGAGCTAGCTGGGTTGCAGGATGAATTGGCACACGCACACAGACAGGTACAGATTTTTAGCAGTGATAGACCATTCAGCAGAACTTGAAATCTAATTTGGCAGAAACTTGTCAATTCGTTATTAATCTGCCACTAAATTTATGTAAATGAAAAAAACAGGTTCATATATCAGAAGCAAGGGTTACCACTGCTTTAGATAAGCTTGCTTACATGGAAGAATTGGTAAATGATAGGCTGTTACAAGACAGAAGCACAGCTGAAATTGCCCAAACATCATCTTCTCCCAGTACATCTGCAAATTCTCTAGTTACAGAAAAGAGAAGGCAGCCACGGAAAAGCTTGAACGTATCAGGCCCAGTTCAGTCATACCATCCCCACTTGAAGAATTTCTGGTATCCTGTTGCTTTCTCTAGCGACCTAAAGGATGATACCATGGTATGTGCGTATGTGTCTGAAGTGTCTTTTTTGTTCTGAAAAAACATATACTTACAATATTCTTCAGATTGACATGGCTGCCTCTTTCTTCTTTTCACCTATTAGAGAGCTGAATTTAAGGTTTCTATCCTAGTATTCCCATTTGACTACACCCATGTAGGCTACTAAAATGTCTTTTTGTGGCACATTATGACTTGTAGCAAATAAAACTGTTACAACATTTTATGCTCTAAGCTAAATGTGAATTCTCATTAGCGTGTTTGGCTTTTGCTATCTCAGATCCCAATAGAATGTTTTGAGGAACCATGGGTTATCTTCAGAGGGAAAGATGGAAAGCCTGGATGTGTCCAGAACACTTGTGCACACAGAGCCTGCCCTCTGCACCTTGGTTCAGTAAATGAGGGTCGTATCCAATGCCCCTACCATGGTTAGTCATCACTGGAACAAGTTATTATGTCCTATGAATGAGTTATTTGCACTTGTTGATACTTGACAATTTGCCTGTAATTTCACAAGACAGAATGCACCCTACAGATTTATGTACACTGAAATTTATAGACTCTAAAATTACCAAATGATTGGATATCAGGCTGGGAATATACCACTGATGGAAAATGTGAGAAAATGCCATCTACTCGACTTCTAGATGTGAAAATAAAGTCAGTTCCATGCTTTGAAAAGGAGGGAATGATCTGGATTTGGCCTGGCAATGACCCACCAACAGCTACCCTTCCATCTTTACTACCTCCTTCTGGATTTGAAATCCATGCTGAGGTATGTTATGAGCAAAATCTGTTCCATTAGTTATTGTGTTCAATGCAAGATAAAGATTTATAATTATATGATTGATTAAAAGAAAAAGAATCATGTGTCTTCTTGGTCTCTCTTCACTTGTTACAGATTGTGATGGAACTTCCAATCGAGCATGGTTTACTTTTGGACAATCTTTTGGATCTTGCCCATGCCCCTTTTACTCACACTTCAACATTCGCTAAAGGATGGAGTGTTCCCAGGTTTGTTTGGTTTATACCCTTAAAAACTGAAAGCAATTGTCATTCAGAAGAGAAAAAAAGTGATTAAGGGATTAAAATGGCTTTGGGGGATGTTACAATGCCCTCTACGAAGTCTTTCCATTGATAATTTTATGGTAAATGCATTGGAAGTTATATTTTTCTGGGGTTAATAGTTTGATATCACACTGTAGTAGCACTTTTATTCTGCATTGCTTATGAATGAAATATTTCAGCTTTATGTTATATGTATGAAATAGTAATTTTCTAGCTTATTCATTCTCGTATGAATTTGAACTTGCAGCTTGGTGAAATTTTTGACACCTGCATCTGGCCTGCAAGGATACTGGGACCCTTATCCTATTGATATGGAGTTTCGACCACCTTGCATGGTTTTATCAACCATTGGAATTTCAAAGCCTGGGAAACTGGAGGGACAAAACACCAGGGAATGTTCAACGCACCTGCACCAACTTCATGTCTGTTTACCATCTTCAAAACAAAAGACAAGATTGCTATATAGAATGTCACTGGATTTCGCCCCTCTGCTTAAGCATATACCTTTAATGCAATACCTATGGAGGCATTTCGCAGAACAGGTAAAGTTTTCCGAATAATGAATGCATATTTAACTATGTTCGATAACAAGGTTTGAATCAGAGAGGAAGAACAAAGAAAAAAAAAAAAAAAAGGAAGAAAGGGTTAGGCGTGCTCATCTTTGCCTTTAAACAAAGGAAACTAATAAAAGTCTCAAGAACTTCATCTGGCGTTAGTCTAACGTGTAATTTAAGTGATAACATATCATATCTTTCAGATTAAAATGATAGTAATTAATTTAGGGACTTTAATAAAATAGTCATAGTTTCAGGGTTTTATTTGGAATTTCTCCGCTTTCGGGATCCATGCGATAGAATTTAATACTTTTAGAGACTTAAGAAAATGATTTTACCCGAATGAAATAATGACTACCGGGTTTTGCTGCAAATATCCTTTGGGATATTCAAACATGCATAAGATGGAAAACAAAAAAACACTACTAGCAAAAGTTTTGTACGTAGTAATAAACAACAATTTATAATATTTTAAGAAAAGTACAATATCACAAGGTTATATATTTTAATTAATTATCTTCTGAAAAATTAGAATATTTGAGCTCTGTTGTAGTATGAGAAAAAGGGGATAAGTTTATATTTTTTTTGCATTAACAAATGAAATAAAAAATCTTTCTCCCAAAATCCATAATGTGCATTTGCCTCTAGGAAATCTTAAAAATCTGCCATTATTCTTCCTGTAATTCAAAATGATTTGAATTTTTTTAAAGTACAATTCTGTAGTTAAATAAAAGGACAAAAGTCTAGTACATAGAGCATCTTCTCATTAATTAAGTTCTTAACTCTCATGTTATCATCTAAATACACAAGTTAATAACAACATGAAAAACTTGATGTAAGTTTTGTCCTGCAATAAATGTTATCTTTTCCTTCTTGTGCTAACTGCTGTTTTGATGTTCATGTACAAAAAGGTTTTAAACGAGGATCTGCGGCTAGTTCTGGGGCAGCAAGAACGAATGAACAATGGTGCAAATGTATGGAATTTTCCAGTAACCTATGACAAGCTTGGGGTGAGATACAGACTGTGGAGAGATGCATTAGAGCGAGGAGCTAAACAACTACCATTCACACCTCATAGATCAAATACAGAATAAACGGTGCTTCTTCAATTCTCCAATAATGAATTTTTCCTTTTCAACTCAAGGCTTTATCTCTACAAGACCATCCGGGAACTGTTGTATTCATAAGAGGCTGTTCCTTCCAAATACACTTGAGTCTTGACACCTTTTTACCCTTTTTCCTTTTTATTTTTTTCAAATTGTGTACAGTGCCAATCATTTTTTACCTTGTGATATCTGCACCATCTCAGCTGGTGCCTTAACCTCGCCCTGGAACAAAAGGGCATGTACTATGAAACAATATTTATATGGCAATGCTATTTAATTTAGGGTGTACAACCTCAGACTTATATTTTGCTTTTTATTGTGTTTGCAACGAATGAATCCAAGGTTGGAATTATCATTTCGGTGTAATCTTTTGATATTAGAAAAAAATTGCAGATAAACAATGTTTAATGGAACGGTAGACGATGAAGACATTAAGATTTTGAGTAAATGACCATTTTACATAGTTATGATGTTAAAAAATGTTAAATAAATTTTAAAATTGAAACTTATTTTGTTACTTTCTAAATTTCAATAACTATACTTGACCGTGCTTCTCAAATTTCATACAAATATTTAAATGATACAATTCTTAAGCAGACAAAAATCTCGTGCAAGATTATTTAATGTTTGGTGGTAAAATGCTATCATCTAAATCAACATTACTGAGGCCTATACAGATTTTATTATCATTATTTAAGTCGAAATAATTTTTTCTTAAACACTATAATCTGTTTCTTTTATTACAAAATTTCCACGCAGCGTGGCATTCAAGTACAAGTTTCCAAATTATTACCCAACTTCAGAAGAAAAAAAAAAAATCATCATAGTATTCGACATAACAACAAACGTAATAACAACTAATAAACATTCACAGTTCGGATCCGCAGAAGGGGCAGAATCGGAAGTCAGCCTCCACCTCGCGCTCGCAGAAACGGCAGCGCAAGGCTTCGGCCACCGCCGGCGGCGATTCGGCGGCGGGGGGCAGAGAGTAATTGTAGGGGAAGAAGTTCTTACAAGAGGAGCAATGGAGGAGAGGATCCTTGGCCGGCCACCGCCACACGGGAACGAAGAAGAGCTTGAGAACCTTGTCGGAGTTCACGAGATCAACGCTGTTGCGGCAGTACATGCACTTGCCTACACCGGATTTCAGAACCTGTTGCACCTCTTGCTGTAACCCTCCCACGAAGAAGAAGAACATGGCTCGAACTAAACCCTGTCTGAAACTTCAGCTTTTGTTATTTGCTCTGAACAAAATAGGTGTTTTGATATTATAAATTTGGGAAGTATTTTTGGCCCACGCTTTTTCGATTTTCGATTTTCTGGAGGTTTCCTGCGATCTCTTCTGCTTTGGGCTTCTGCGATGTGGGCCTTCTAAAGGTGGGTCAGAACCTACTGCCATAAGTGATTCTTCCTGCACCTCCATGGTGACTTCCTGCACCTCCATAATTTAATAATATTCCCATTTTAACCTTCAGGAAAAGACGAAAATAGCCTTCATTTATAGTAACAATCATTCATTTTTTTTTTCACTTTGCGGGTTGCACAAACTACAATACAATTAAAAAATAAACACATTGCGGGTTGTACAACCCGCAATTATATTTTCTGCACCTTTTATATTACGGGTTGTACAACCCGCAATTATATTTTCTACACCTTTTACATTGCGGGTTGTACAACCCGCAATATAAAACTTTTTTTAAATACATTGCGAGTTCTATAACCCGCAACATAAATTTTTTTTAAATACATTGCGGGTTCTACAACCCGCAATGTGCAAATTTTTTTCAAAAAAATTTTGTATTGCGGGTTGTAGAACCCGCAATGTATTTAAAAGAAATTTCGTGTTGTGGGTGGTACAACCCGCTGCTGTGGTGTAGTGGTGGTTATTATCTTAGTTTTACACTTAAGGGTCTCCACCTCGATCCTAGGCATTGTTTTGCTATAAAAAATTATTTATAGCTATAAATTATTTTTTTTACTTTTTATTATAGGAAAATTTTTTTGGAATATTTATTTTTATCATAAATTATAAAAAATTATTTATAGCTATAAATTGAATATTTGTTTTTATAATTTAATTTATGATAAAAACAAATATTCAATTTATAGCTATAAATAATTTTTTATAATTTAATTTATGATAAAAACAAATATTCAATTTATAGCTATAAATAATTTTTTATAATTTAATTTTATGATAAAAACAAATATTTCAAAATTTTTTTCTTATAATAAAAAGTAAAACAAATAATTTATAAAAACAAATATTCCAAAAAAATTTTCTTATAATAAAAGGTAAAAAAAATAATTTATAGATATAAATAATTTAATTTATAATAAAAATAAATATTTCAAAAAAATTAGTTTAGTAGCGAAACAAGCACATAAAGTACCCTTAAGTGTAAAACTAAGGTAATAACCACCACTACACCACAGCAGCGGGTTGTACCACCTATAACACAAAATTTCTTTTAAATACATTGCAGGTTCTACAACCCGCAATGTGGGTTGTATAACCCTTAATGTGTTTATTTTTTAATTATATTGCGATTTGTACAACCCGCAAAGTGGAAAAAAAATAATGACATAAAAGGCTATTTCCATCTTTTCTTCAAGACTAAAATGTGAATATTATTAAATTATGGAGGTAAAATGTGAATATTATTAAATTATGGAGGTGCAGGAAGTCACCATGGAGGTGCAAGGTGCAGGAAGAATCACTCCATTAAAAGGGGTACTCCGTCCCTCGGTGCTTCAGACACTTA